>ERZ1046876.486-NODE-486-length-30409-cov-16.860710_pt1 | contig 30409 bp, 26 predicted proteins | sample MGYA00383094_ERZ1046876 | MGnify/ENA primary metagenome ERZ1046876 (study PRJEB29581, sample SAMEA5548364) | metagenome | biome: marine; feature: coastal; material: water | depth 50 m | study: Short-term variability in the microbial, nano- and picoplankton...
AATTTGATTGGTCAGGAAATGTAAGAGAATTAAGAAATGTTATTGAAAGGTTAATCATTCTTTCTGAAAAAAATAAAATAACCAAAAATGATGTTATTAAATATTCAAACAAATAATTAAATGAAGCTCTTTATTTCCACATACTTATTATTCTCTTCTTTTTTTATTTTTTCTCAAGATGATAAAGCTGTGATTAAAAATATTTTTGACACTACCATGACTTCTAGTTCTAGCTATGAATTATTAGATTTTTTATCGAATGAGATTGGACATAGATTATCAGGTTCATTAGGTGCAGAAAGAGCAGTTGAATGGGGTAGAAGTGAATTATCTAAAATAGGGTTTGATAAAGTCTGGTTACAAGAAGTTATGGTACCTAAATGGGTCAGAGGTCCTAAGGAATTTGCTTTAATTGAAACCCAACCTGGTATTACATTTAATGTGGATGTGTGTGCATTGGGTGGGTCAGTTGCTACACCTTCTGTAGGAATTAAATCCAATGTAATTGAAGTTAAGAGTTTTGAAGAATTACAATTACTTGGAAAAAAAGAAGTTGATGGAAAAATAGTTTTTTTTAATAGACCCATGCAACCAAATCTAATCAGTACGTTTCAAGCTTATGGTAACGCGGTTGATCAAAGAGTCAACGGTGCTGCTGAGGCTATTAAATATGGAGCTATTGGAGTCATAGTTAGATCTATGAGCTTAAGATTAGATGACATCCCTCATACTGGCACTATGAGTTACGGAAATCTACCATCGAGTAAACGTATACCTGCTGCAGCCATAAGTACAAATGCTGCCGAAAAATTAAGTAAACTGCTAAAAATAAATCCAAATCTAAAGTTCCTTTTAAGGCAACAATGCAAAACATATGAAGACGTCAAATCTTATAATGTTATTGCTGAATTGAAAGGCTCTGAATTTCCAAAGGAAATTATTTTAATAGGTGGACATTTAGACTCCTGGGATTTAGGAGATGGATCTCATGATGATGGTGCAGGAATTGTACAATCAATGGATATTATAAATATTTTTAAAAAAATTAATTATAAACCCAAAAGAACAATTAGAATTGTTCTTTTTATGAACGAAGAAAATGGTTTGAGAGGTGCATTAAAGTATGCAGAAATATCGACTAAAAATAAATTGAATCATATTTTCGCTCTTGAATCTGATGCTGGAGGATTCACGCCCAGAGGATTTTCTTTTTCCGCAAGTAAAGAAAATTTTGAATTGATTAAGTCATGGAAAAATTTATTTGAGCCCTATTTAATACAATCTTTTGAACTAGGAGGAAGTGGTGCTGACATATCACCATTAAATAATAATAGAAATGTTTTAGCTGGATTAAGACCTGACTCTCAAAGATATTTTGACTATCACCATACTTCAATAGATACTTTTGATGCTATTAACAAACGAGAATTAGAATTAGGAACCTTTTCGATGGCTTCTTTAGTTTATTTGTTTGATAAATATGGAATTATAAAATAATTTGAACAGTGGAATCATTAATTGATTTAGATAAGTCGCTTTTTGTTTTTTTAAACGCTCTAGGATCTGAACTATTTGATGTTTTTTGGATGTTAGTTACTGATAAAAAATCATCAATTCCTCTTTATTTATTTTTAATTTATTATATCCATAAAAAACTATCAAATACTGAATTTATCAAATATTTAGTTTTGATAAGTATACTAATTGTATTCACAGATCAAACAAGTAACTTGTTTAAAGATTACTTTGAAAGATTAAGACCGTGCCATGATGAAACGATAAACGGTCATATTAGAATTGTTAAAGCTAGTTGTGGAGGATTATATGGATTTTTTTCAGCTCATGCTGCAAACTCTTTTGCTCTGGCTTCCTTTTTTTATTTTTCATTAAAAAGATTTTCATCAAATTTTAAATACCTTTTTTTATGGGCAAGTATAGTTTCTTACAGTAGAATTTATATTGGAGTTCATTTTCCAGCTGATGTCATATTTGGTTCATTTTTTGGTATTTTTTTGGGATATCTATTTTCAAAGGCTTCTTTTAAAACTAAATTTTGATGTATAATAGATTACAATCATACAAAACACTTTTTTTAAGAATTTCATTAGCATATATTTTTTATTTTTTTGCAAGAGTGTTGTTCTATTTTTATAACAGCAATATGATTATCATAGAAAGTCTTCAAGAGTTCTTTTATTTGTGCTTTATTGGACTCACTTTTGATACTTCTGCTATTTTATATGCAAATGCCTTATTTATTCTAATATCATTAATTCCGTTCAAAAACTTTACTAATGAAAAGTTTCAATATAGAATTATGATATTATATTTTTCAACTAATTTAATTGCTTATTCAACTAATTTTTTTGATTTCATTTATTATCGATTTTCACAAAGTAGATTAACTACTAGGGTTTTTGATATTCTTGAAAACGAAACAAATAAAATGGCATTAGCAGGATCTTTTATATATAACTATTGGCATGTTTTTATATTCTTTTTTCTTTTAGTTTATGTTTGGATTTATCTCTATAAAAAAATTACAATTATCCATACCAAACCTATTTATGATTTAAAATTTTATATTTTCTCTACTTTTTCATCTTTATTAATAGTTTTCATTTGTGTTATTGGTGTAAGAGGAGGGATTGGAAATGCTACGCGACCTATAAATATGGTTGACGCTCATAGATTTGTTAAAAAGGGCATCCATGCTGACTTTGTGTTAAACTCTCCATTTAGTTTTATTCGAACTTTCAATAAGAATTTTTTTAAAAAGAAAAATTTTATGGATCCTCTGAAAGTAAATCAAATTTTAAGCCCTGTAAAAAAGGTAAATGATAGTATTTATTCTCAGCCGAATGTAATGATACTGGTTATGGAAAGTTTTGGTCGTGAATATATTGGTGCCTTTAATAAAAATAGAAATATCGAAAATTATGTTAGTTATACCCCTTTTTTAGATTCTCTTTCAAATAACAGTATGATTTTTACAAATGCTTTTGCTAATGGTCGTCAATCAATTGAAGCATTACCATCTATTTTAGCTAGTGTACCATCATTTAAAATACCCTTTACTTCCTCACCATATGCTAATCAAGAGATTCAATCTTTAGTTTCAGTCTTTAATGAAAAGGGTTATACTACCTCGTTTTTTCACGGAGCTCCAAATGGTTCAATGGGATTTTTGGGATTATCAAATATTTTAGGGTTTAATAATTATTTTGGAAAAAATGAATTTAACGATAATTCCTTATATGACGGTTTCTGGGGAATTTGGGATGAACCATTTTTACAATATGTGAATAATACTACTAGTAAACTTAAAGAACCTTTTTTTTCCACTTATTTTAGTTTATCATCACATGAGCCATTCTATGTTCCAAAAGAATATGAAGGTGTTTTTCCAATGGGTGATGTTCAAATGCATCAAGTAATAGGTTATTCAGATAATGCATTAAGAAAGTTTTTTGAATCAGCTAAAAAAGAACCTTGGTTCGAAAATACTATATTTATAATTACAGCTGACCATACTAATCAGTTTTGGTATCCGTATTACTCTGCTCCAGTAAATAGATTTTCTATTCCTGTATTATTTTATCATCCTAACAATTCATTTAAAGGAGAAAATGATGTTTTAATGCAACAGATGGATATTTTTCCTTCGTTAATTGATTTAGTAGGGTATGATAAATCTTTAAATACCTGGGGAAGAAGTGTTTTTTCAGACTTAGGCCAACCATTTTCTATAAATTATTCCGGAACTGTATATCATTTTTCAATGGATAATTTTACTTTAGTATTTGATGGTAACGAAGTTATTGGAGTGTACGATATTGGTGATTATTGGTTGGAAAATAATATTATAAATGATAAAACTATTGATTTCACTAAAGAGGAAATATATTTAAAAGCTTTTATTCAAGACTATATGAATAGAATAATTGACAAGAAACTTAATTATTTTAAAAGTTCTGAATAATCAATTTTAAACTTATTTATTCTTGGGGCTGAAACATTTAATATGTAAGGATTATATGGGTTTTTTTTCTTGTAATCTTGATGATACTTTTCAGCTAAATAAAATTCTTTAAATTTCATAACTTCTGTAGTTATTTTATAATAAGTTTTGTTAAACAATAGCTCTTTTATGGTGTTTTTAATTATTTCTTTTTCCTTTAAACTTTCATAAAATGCAATAGATCTATACTGAGTGCCTCGGTCGGGTCCTTGTTGATTTAAAGTAGAAGGATCGTGAGAACCAAAGAAAACTTTAACTAGAGTTTTAAATGTAATTTCATTTGGGTTATAAATAACTTCAATAGCTTCAGCGTGACCAGTCTTTCCTGTCATTACTTGTCTATATGTAGGATTAATGGTTTTTCCACCTGAATACCCAGAGTTAACTTCTTTAACTCCCTTTAAATTTTCATAAATACTTTCAACACACCAAAAACATCCTGAAGCAAAATATGCCTTTTTATATTTTTGATTATCATCTTTTGAATAAATGTTAAATATCAATAAAAGAGTTATGAAAGTGAATTTGTACATTCTATATGTTTTTTAAAATTTGAGTTATAAAACTATCCCAAGTTAATTTTTTCTTGAGCTTAATTATATTATTAATAATATTATTTTTATCACTTTTTAAGGCAAAATTAATTTTTGAAGCTAATTCATTAACCCCTTTGTTAAATAAATATCCTGTTTCATTATCTTTAATAAGTTCATTAAGTCCTTCAATATTAGATGAAACTGATGGTACTTCAAAATGAATAGAAAGTGAAGTAATTCCACTTTGTGAGGCTTTTTTATACGGAATTATAATTAGTTCAGATGAACTAAACCAATATTTTATTTTTTCATCGTCAACAAATGTATTTTTAATTATAATGCTTTTTGAAATATTTAGTTTTTCAATCAATTGATAATATTTTTTCATTGATATATAATTTTCACCAACAATCAATAGTTTTATGTTTGGATTATTTTCTAAAACTTTTGGAAAACTATGAATAAGAATTTCTAATCCTTTATACTCTCTAATTAAACCGAAAAATAAAATATATTCATTTTGATTATTTAAATCAAGTGTTTTTTTTGAGAATATTTTATCTGCTTTAATTCCAAATTTATTTGGTAATGGATGAAATAATTTAACACCTTTTTTTTCTTTGATGATATTTTGAATTTGATTTAAAACATTTTTCGAAAGAGTAAAGTATTTGTCAAGTTTACTCAGGTATAATTTTATTAGATATTTTTCTATTGGTCTTTTTTCGTGAGAAACTACATTATGTATTATTCCGATTTTTTTCACACTTTTACTTATAAATTTATTTATAAAGTAATAGCATGGCGAAAGTAATCCAGTCCAATATATTGTAATTATTAGATCGGGTTTTATTTTTTTTATTTTTTTTATTACAAAAACCCAATTAAATGGATTTACAGTATTAAGAATTCTGTGTGATTTCTGATTTATACTATTATCACTTTTTTGAAATTGAGTTTTCCCAGGAAATAAAAATGTTGGATATAAAAGTTTAAAATTTATTATCTCTACTCTGTGTCCCTTTTTTGTTAGTGATTCACATAGTTCTTTATTTGTATCAGAAATACCACCTCTGTATGGGTAAAATGGTCCTATTACAACTATGTTCATTTTTTTTAATTATTCATTAAAAATTACCCAATTTCCTTTTTTTATAAAATTTTCAGCTACTTTATATTTAATTGTTTTTGTCTCTCCATTTGTAACATTTTTTATTGTTACTTTTTCATTTCTACCAATTTTTTTCACTTCTCGAACTACTGTATCTACATAATTATTATTTTGAGAAACATTTTCACCTGCTTTTCTATTTTTTGATGCAATTTCATCACTATTTAATACTTCTTCTTTTGAAATATTTAGTTTTTGTTGTCTTCTAACTCGTCTATCTTCTCTGATGTTCGAAGGATCTTTTGAAGGAAGTTCTCCGTTAAATAAAAATAAAATTATGTCTTTGTTAACTTTTTCAATCATTGAACCAAACAATATATATGCTTCTTCTTTATATATAACTAGTGGATCTTTTTGCTCATGAACTGCTAACTGTACAGATTGCTTTAATTCATCCATTTTTCGTAAATGAACTTTCCATGCTTCATCAATAATTGCTAGTGAAATATTTTTTTCAAAATCATTAACTAAAGTTTTACCTTCTGAATTGTATGCATTTTTTAAATTTGATACTACATTTAGTGTTTTGTTTCCATCAGTAAATGGCACTACAATTCTTTCAAAATTATTTGATGAACTTTCATAGACATTTTTTATAACTGGAAACACTTTTGTCGCAGAAGAAATCATTTTTGAATTATAATATTCAAATGCTTTTTTATATGTTTCTTTAAAAATTTCATTTTCATCCGTAGATTGAAATTCTTCTTCACTGTAACTAGAATTCATTGAAAAAAACCTAGTTATATCAAATTCATAATCTTTATAATTATTAGTTGACTTACTACTACTTACAACTATTTCACAGGTGTCATAAATCATACTGGCTATATCTACTTTAAGTCTTTCACCTTGTAAACAATGTTTTCTTCTTTTATAGATTATTTCTCTTTGAACATTCATTACATCATCATACTCAAGGAGCCTTTTTCTAATACCAAAATTATTTTCTTCTACTTTTTTCTGAGCTCTTTCGATAGTTTTAGTCATCATTGAGTGCTGTATCACTTCACCTTCTTCTAAGCCCATTCTATCCATCATTTTAGCAACCCTGTCTGATCCAAAAAGCCTCATTAAATTATCTTCTAATGAAACATAGAATTGTGAGCTTCCTGGATCTCCCTGTCTTCCAGCTCTACCTCGTAATTGTCTGTCAACTCTTCTTGAATCATGTCTTTCTGTTCCAATAATGGCTAATCCACCATTGTTTTTAATTTGATCAGAAATTTTTATATCAGTTCCCCTACCTGCCATGTTTGTAGCAATAGTAACTATTCCTGCATTACCAGCTTCTGAAACAATATCCGCCTCTTTTTTATGTAATTTGGCATTCAATACATTATGATTAATCTTCCTTATGGTTAACATTCTTGCTAATAGTTCTGAAATTTCAACTGAGGTTGTACCAATTAACACAGGTCTTCCATCATTGGATATTTTAGTAACATCTTCAATTACAGCATTATATTTTTCTCTTTTGGTTTTATATATAAGATCATTTTGATCTTCTCTCGCTATTGGCTTATTTGTTGGAATCTCAACAACATCTAACTTGTATATGTCCCATAATTCTCCGGCTTCAGTTATTGCGGTTCCAGTCATTCCAGAAAGTTTATTGTACATTCTAAAATAATTTTGAAGGGTTATTGACGCAAAAGTTTGTGTAGCATCTTCTATTTTTACATTTTCTTTAGCTTCAATAGCTTGATGTAGTCCGTCAGAGTACCTTCTTCCGTCCATAATTCTTCCAGTTTGTTCATCAACAATCTTAACTTTATTATCCATCACAACATACTCTGTATTCTTTTCAAAAAGGGTATATGCTTTTAATAATTGATTTAGGGTATGAATTCGTTCACTTTTAGTAGCAAAATCATTATAAACTTTTTCTTTCTCTTCAACTTCTTTAACTAATTCGAGTTTTTTACTTTCAATTTGTGTTAGTTCAATTGAAAGATTTGGTAAAACAAAAAAATTGGAATCTTCATTTTTATTTGAAATAGTGTCAATTCCTTTATCAGTTAATTCAATTTGATTATTTTTTTCGTCAATAACAAAAAATAAATCTAAATCAACTTTAGGCATTTCTCTATTATTATCTTGCATATAAAAATTCTCAGTTTTTTGAAGTAATTGTTTAATACCCTCTTGACTTAAGTATTTTATTAGTGCAGTATTTTTAGGAAGACCCCTAAAAACTTGTAAAAGATGAAAACCACCTTTTTCAGTGTTACCTTCAGCAATCAACTTTTTTGCTTTAGATAAAACTTGAGTTAACAAATCTTTTTGTTTTTTTACTATATCATAAATTCTTGGTTTTAGCTCATTAAATTCATGTATGTCCCCCTTAGGAACAGGCCCTGAAATTATCAGCGGAGTCCTAGCATCATCAACAAGAACAGAATCAACTTCATCAACAATTGAATATGCATGTTTTCTTTGAACTAAATCTTTTGAAGAGTGTGCCATGTTGTCTCTTAAATAATCAAATCCAAATTCATTATTAGTTCCGTATGTAATATCTGCGTTGTATGCTTTTCTTCTTTCCTCAGAGTTTGGGGAATGATAGTCAATACAATCAATACTTAATCCGTGAAATTCAAAAATTGGTGCCATCCAAGCACTATCTCTCTTAGCTAAATAATCATTAACGGTAACCAAATGAACTCCATTACCAGTAAGCGCATTTAAATACACAGGAAGAGTAGCAACTAATGTTTTCCCTTCACCAGTTTGCATTTCAGCAATTTTCCCTCTGTGAAGAACTATACCGCCAATCAATTGAACATCATAGTGGACCATGTCCCATATAACTTCTTTTCCAGCAGCATTCCATTTATTTGACCAAAAGACACTATCTCCGTCTGTTTTAACATAACTTTTTTCTGAGGATAATCTAAGATCGAATTCATTTGCTTTGACTTTAATTTCAGAATTTTCTTTAAATCTTTTTGCAGTTTCTTTTACAACAGCAAAAGCTTGAGGAAGAATTTGATTTAAAACTTCTTCAACTTTTTTATTTGATTCGTCATTTATTATATCTATTTCGGTATAATATTCATCTTTTTCATCAATATTAACTGAAGATTGTATTTTGGAATTTAAGCTTTCAATTTTTGTATTAAAGGGACTTCTTGAATCTTTAATAAGATCCTTAAAAAAAATTGTTTTGGATCTAAGTTCATCGTGTGTCAAAGAAGAAAATTCTTTTTCGAAAGTCAATATTTGCTTTACTATTCCTTCAACCTCCTTTAAATCTTTTTTTGATTTACTTCCTACAAAAACGTTTAGTATAGAATTTATAAAGCTCATTATTATTTTTTTCTATTCAAATTTAAGTAAAAAAAAAGCCTCAAATGAGACTTTTTATAAAGTTTTTCATGGTTAATATTCATCTTCGTTCCAAAGATAATCTTCATCAGTAGGATAATCTGGCCAAATCTCAAGTATTGATTCATAAGTTTCCTCTTCTTCTTCTTCAATTTCCTGTAGATTTTCTATTACTTCTAAAGGAGCACCGGTACGAATACAAAAGTCGATTAACTCATCTTTATTTGCAGGCCAAGGTGCATCAGTTAAATAGGTGGCTAATTCTAGAGTCCAGTACATATTTTTAAATTATAATATTTGCAAAAATAATTTTTTATCTGACTCTTACAATATTTTATTAATAAATTTAATATTATTTTTTTTTTGCAAAATAAAATAAGAAAATAATTATGAAGAAAAATAGTGATACTCTATATATAAAATCTCCGTACTTTGCGTAAATAGTTAGTTGATCCGAGATTAATACTTTGTTATTAATTATTCCACTTTTTTCATAACTTATTCTATCAATTATATCACCTTTTTCATTTATTAGCGCTGAGATTCCAGTATTTGCACTTCTAACTATACTTCTTCTTAATTCAATAGATCTTAACTTCGAGTAACTTAACAATTGTTTGTGCCCTGGAGAATTACCCCACCAACCATCATTTGTTATAATAGCGATTAATTGTGCACCATTTCTAACATACTCTGTCATGTATTCTCCATACATAGACTCGTAACATATCACAGGAGCAACTAAAATTTTTGATTTTGTACTGAATACTGATCTTTTTTGTTGTGTTGCCCTTGTCATCACGGTACCTCCAAAATCCAATAATAAATTACCTAATAATGGTTCTAAAATTGATTTATATGGTAAATTTTCTACTCCTACTACTAACTTTGATTTATGATAAACTTGATTTTTATTTGAATTAATGAAGCTGCTATTATATATATCTACCCATGTACTATCTCTTAAATAATTAGAACTTTGAGTTTTTGTTTTAGAGGAATTATAAATTTTATAAAACTGAATTCCACTTATAATTTCTGATTTTTTTTCTTTTAAATAATTATCTAAATCTTTGTAAAACTGGGTGTTGAAAAAATCTTTTAAGGAATAGCCTGGGCTTTCTGAAAAATATGTTTCAGGAGCTATTATTAATTTGTTATTGAATTTTTCATCTTTAGTTGATTTTTTAAATTCTTGTAATATTTCAAAGTTAGTTCTACCATATTTTCTGTTATATGGATCTATATTTGGTTGTAAAATTATTATATCTACAAATTTTTCGTGTTTTATATCTTCCCTATAAATAAATAAAGAAATTATTATTGGAAAAGAGATAGATAATAAACCAATTGATAATTTTTTTAAATAATATTTATTGCTTAAATATTTATTTAATGCTTTAAAAAATATAAAGTTCACTAATAGAACCCATAAAGATCCCCCTAAAGTTCCTGTATATTCAAACCATTGAACAAATTGATGGGACTCTGAAAAAACATTTCCTAATATCAATGATGGCCATGAAAATTCCCAACTTAAATTGAATTTTTCATAAACAATCCATGATGATACAAAAAAAATAAATCCAAGTTTATCGCCTAATTTTCTTGAAACTAAGCTGTAAGAGGTAAAGACTAGAGCCATTAGTAAAGAATACAGAATTATGGCGAAAAACATTCCAAAAACAGTTGAATTAATTATCCACCATGATGTAATTAAGTTCCAAATAAAAAAACTCAAAAAACTATAGAAATATATTTGTAATAATGATTTTGTTCTTAATTCTTTTTCAATTAAAAGTAATGGTATGAATGCAATAAATATTAAAAAAACTATTCCATTTACTGGCCAGGATAAACCAAAAAGAAACCCGGATAAAATACTAAGTAATATATATTTTTTGTACAATTTTAAATTTATTTAATCTTTTACAAGTTAATAAAAACTCATTTCAAAATATAAAAGTATTTCTTGTTCCGATATAGTTTAAAATCATTAATTTTAATGTGTGAAAGTATTTAATTTTATTCCCAATTTCTTAACTCTTTCAAATCTTTTTTTTGGATGCATTGCTGTTGTTTATGGTGTAGTAGGAGATCTTGAAAAACTTGCCTTATTTGTTTCCTTAGGTCTAATTTGTGATTTTTTTGATGGCTTTTTTGCTAGATTACTTAAAGTTGATTCCAAAATAGGTGTACAGTTAGATTCATTATCTGATTTAGTTACATTTGGACTTACCTCCTCAGTAGTTATGGTAGACCTTATAGGTTCGTCTTCTTTTGTAATTGAAAACTCATCTAATTTTTTTATTTCTATATTACCTTATTCAGCCTTTTTAATCACACTATCATCCTCGTACAGGCTTGCAAAATTTAATGTTAGTTCTAAAAACACTAATTTTTTTGGACTTCCAACTCCCGCTAATGCAATTTTAATTATTTTTCTTCCTCAATTTATTGAGCGTTTTCAATTAGAGTTGTTTTTTGAAAATGTTTTTGTTTTAATGTTATTAGTTTTCTTTTCGTCTTATCTGCTCATTTCTAATCACAAAATGTTTTCATTGAAAATCAATAATTTAGAATTTAATCAGAACAAAGCTTTATACACTTTGTTTTTATCTTCATTAATTCTTTTAATTTGTTTTGGACTAGCGTCCTTTACAATTATAATTATTCTTTATATAGTTTTAAATTTTTTAAGAGCTATAGTCTAGCTTTTTTTTTCTGAACTCAAAGTTCTGACCGAGGTATAATTTTCTAACCATCTCATCATGTGCTAAATCTTCTGGCTTTCCAGATTTTAGAATATTACCTTCAAACATTAAATAAGTTCTGTCAGTGATTGCTAATGTTTCTTGAACGTTATGATCAGTAATTAAAATACCTATATTTCTTTTTTTAAGATGAGATATTATTTTTTGAATATCTTCAACAGCTATAGGATCGACTCCAGCAAATGGTTCGTCAAGTAATACAAATTTTGGATCAGTAGCTAAAGCCCTTGCAATTTCAGTTCTTCTTCTTTCGCCTCCAGAAAGTAAATCGCCTCTACTTTTTCTTATTTTTTGTAAATTAAATTCATTCAATAAAGATTCCATTTTTATAGTTTGTTCTTCTTTCGAGAGCGAAGTAAGTTCGAGAACTGCTTTAATATTGTCTTCAATTGATAATTTTCTAAATACAGAGGCTTCTTGAGCCAAGTATCCAATTCCTTTTTGAGCCCTCATGTACATTGGTAAAGTCGTAATTTCAGAATTGTCTAATGATATTTTACCTCCATCAGGTTTAATAAGACCTACAATCATATAAAAACTAGTAGTTTTTCCAGCTCCGTTAGGTCCTAGCAAGCCAACTATTTCACCCTGATTAACTTCAATAGAAATGTCATTAACAACTTTTCTTCCTTTATATGACTTGAATATTCCTTGAGCTGTTAACTTCATTTTTTATTTTTCTCTTTACTAATAACAAATTTAGAAATATAAATACTAATTTGATATAATATTATTATTGGAATGGCAACAATTATTTGACTAGCTATATCTGGTGGTGTAATTACTGCTGATAAAGTTAAAACAATTATTAAAGCAAATTTTCTATACTTAATCATAATTTCAGGTGTAACTACTCCAATTTTAGTTAAAAAATAAACTATAATAGGAAGCTCAAAAATTAATCCAGATGCTAACACAGAAGCTCTAACAAGTCCTACATAACTATCTAAATCAAAATCATTAAAAATTTCACTACTTACGGAATAAGAACCTAAGAAATTTATTGAAAGAGGTGTAACTATGTAATAACCGAACAGAACTCCTATAAAAAAAAGAAAAGAAGAAATAAAAATAAAACCTCTTGCATTGCTTTTTTCGTTTTCATATAATCCAGGACTTATAAAACTCCAAAATTGATAAATCACATAAGGAAAAGACATGATAAATCCAGCTGTAATAGACATCCATATGTGTGCTGAAAATTGTCCAGACATTGTCCTGCTTTGTATCCTAAAAGGCATTTCGCTAATACAAAAACTTTCATCTAAACCAATTTTATTAGAAATACTGCACAGTAATTCATATGTAAAAAAATCAATATTCTTTGGTCCAAACAAAATTTTATCGAAAATAAAATCTTTTGCAATAAATGCTATTGAACCAGTTAACAAAATTGCAAGTACTGATCTTAATAAGTGCCATCTCAAGTCTTCTAAGTGGTCTAAAAACGACATTTCTTCAATTGAATTATTTTTCATTAAAACAAACCTTCTTTTAAAATATTATGTAAATGAATAAGACCTAAATAATCACCATTTTCAGTTACAACAACTTGAGATATTTTATTTTTATTCATAATAGTTAACGCCGTTGAAGCTAAAGTTTGAGAATCAATAATAAATGGATTATTAGACATTAAATTTTTGGCTATTATGTCATTAAAATTTGATTGATTTGAGAAAACTCTTCTAATATCTCCATCTGTAATTATGCCTATTGGCTTATTGTTTTTGACAACAACGGCCGCTCCTAAAAGATTTTTTGTAATTACATCAATTATTGTTTTAAAATCATCGAATTCTAATAATTGAGGTTTTAAGTTTTTATTAATTATTTCATCAACTTTTAGGTAAAGTTTTTTACCTAACATTCCACCTGGATGATACTTAGCAAAATCATTTTCATTAAATCCATTAATTTTAGATAAACAAATTGCTAAAGCATCGCCAATCACAAGTTGTGTGGTAGTACTGGTTGTTGGAGCTAAATTATTAATACAAGCTTCTTTTTCAATATGAGAATTTAAAAAATAATCAGAGTTTTTTGCTAAATATGAATTTGGTTCTGAAGTTATGGAAATAATATTCACATTTCTTTGTTTTATGAAAGGAACTAAATTTTTTATTTCAGGTGTATTGCCGCTTTTGGATATTAAAATAATAATATCGTCACTTTGAATAATACCTAAATCACCATGAATAGCTTCGGCAGCGTGCATGAAAATTGAAGGTGTTCCTGTAGAATTAAATGTTGCAACAATTTTAGAACCTATAATTGCACTTTTTCCGATTCCACTTACTATAACTCTTCCACTAGAAGATTGTATTTTTTTTACTGCATTTTCAAAATCAGATGTCAAAAACTTATGTAAATTTAATATAGCGTTTCCCTGGTTTGTGAAACTATCTTTTGCAATTTTTAAAATATTCTCTTTTGAATTCAATCTTGTTTTTTTAAATAAGCTTTAAATGTTATATTTAAGAAGCAAATGTACAAAATACCTGTCTACTTTATAAAATGTCTTTAAAAATTGATTTAAAAAAAGAATTGAAGTCTTTATTTGGTTTTTCCGAATTTAAGGGAGAGCAAGAGCAAATTATTTTATCCTTAATTAATGGCAACAATAATATGGTAATTATGCCTACAGGTGCTGGTAAATCATTATGTTTTCAACTACCAGCCTTGTTACTTGAAGGAACAGCTTTAGTAGTTTCTCCATTAATTGCTCTTATGAAAAATCAAGTTGACGTTGTAAGAGGGATATCTTCGTTTGATGGAATTGCACATGTTTTAAACTCTTCATTAAATAATACTGAAATTAATGAAGTTAAAAATGATGTTTTGAATAAAAAAACAAAATTATTATATGTAGCTCCAGAGTCATTAGCTAAACAAGAAAATATTGATTTTTTAAATCAGATAAATATTTCATTTTTAGCAGTTGACGAAGCACACTGTATCTCTGAATGGGGTCATGATTTTAGACCTGAATATAGGAACTTAAAAACTATCTTGAATAAGATTAATACTCAAATACCTATAATTGCTTTAACAGCTACAGCCACTGCAAAAGTACAAGACGATATTGTTAAAAATTTAGATATCAAAGAAGCAGAAGTTTTTAAGTCTTCATTTAATAGGCCAAATCTTTTTTATGAAGTAAGGCAGAAAACTGAAAACTTAAATAGAGATATTATATCATTTATAAAGCAAAGAGTAGGAAAATCAGGTATAATTTATTGTCTTTCTCGAAAAAATGTAAATGAACTTTCGCAATTTTTACAAGTTAATGACATTAATGCTTTACCCTATCATGCTGGACTTGATTCAAAATTAAGAGCAAAGAATCAAGATATGTTTTTAATGGAAGAATGCGATGTAATAGTTGCAACAATAGCTTTTGGTATGGGAATTGACAAGCCTGATGTTAGATTTGTAATTCATCATGATATTCCAAAAAGTTTAGAAAGTTATTATCAAGAAACAGGAAGAGCTGGTAGAGATGGAGGAGAAGGACATTGTTTAGCTTTTTACACTCACAAAGATATTGAAAAACTAGAAAAATTCATGTCAGGAAAACCGATTGCTGAGCAAGAACAAAGTTATTCTTTATTAGATGAAATTTCTGCCTATGCCGAAACCTCCATGTCTAGAAGAAAGTTTTTGTTGAATTATTTTGGAGAAGATTTTGATGAAATTAACGGAGAGGGTGCTATGATGGATGATAATATGAAAAATCCTAAACCTAAATTAAAAGTAAATAATGAAGTGTTTTTAGTTTTAGATTTAATTAAAATTACTAAAGAACAGTATAAAACCAAAGATTTAGTTGCTTACCTAACAGGAAAAGAAAATAATTTACTAAGATCTCATAATGTTATGAACAACAAATTATTTGGATCAGGAAAAAATAATGATTCAGTTTTTTGGAATTCATTATTAAGACATTTGATTGTAAATAATCTATTAAATAAAAATATTGAATCATACGGTGTATTAAAATTAAATGAATTATCAAAAAAATATTTAGAAAATCCATATGATTTTTATATTTCAAAGAATCACGAGTTTCATATTCAAGTTAACTCAATTTCAAACAAAAAAAATAGATTTTTAAATGATAAGGAACTATTCAAAATTCTTATTTCGGAAAGAAAAAATATTGCTAAATTAAAAAGTATTCCACCGTATGTTATTTTTCAAGAATCTTCAATTGAAGAAATGTCTTTTAAATACCCAATAACAATTGATGAATTAAAAAATATTAATGGTGTTGGAGAAGGTAAGGCCAGAAAATTTGGAGCTACATTTCTTAAAATTATATCAAATTATGTAGAAGAAAATGAAATTACCAGACCAGAAGATCTAATTATTAAATCAACAGGAACAAATTCCTCTTTAAAATTATTTATCATTCAAAGTATTGACAGAAAACTTCTTCCAATTGACATCGCAAATGCCAAAGGCTTAAATTTAGATGAACTTATGCAAGAACTTGAAAAAATAGTGTTTTCTGGCACAAAACTTAATGTTGATTACATGGTTGATGATATTTTTGATGAAGATCAAAAAGATGAATTGTTTGATTTCTTTATCGAATCTGAATCGGACGATATAAACATTGCGGTTGATGAGTTTGACAACGATTATGAAGAATTTGATTTGCGATTATACAGGTTGAAATTTATAAACGATATATCAAATTAATTTTAAATTATTTGTAACATTTTATAAAGTTTAATTTATCTTGCGCCGTAATTAAATTTAAAAAAATGCAAGAAGGTTTATACGCTCAAATTAAGACTAATAAAGGTGAAATATTATTAATACTTCACCATGATAAAACACCTGGAACAGTTGCTAATTTTATAGGTCTTTCAGAGGGTAAAATAAAAAATTCCCACAAACCAATTAATACTCCATACTATGATGGTTTGAAATTTCACAGAGTAATTCCTGATTTTATGATTCAAACTGGTTGTCCTAATGGAACTGGAACCGGAGATCCTGGTTATAAATTTGATGATGAATTCCATCCTGAACTTAGACATAATAAGCCAGGTATATTGTCTATGGCCAATTCTGGCGCATCAACTAATGGTAGTCAGTTTTTTATAACCCATCTAGCAACAAACTGGTTAGATGACAAGCATACTGTTTTTGGTGAAGTAGTTGAGGGATTGAATATTGTTAATGAAATTAAACAAGATGATGTAATTGACTCAATTACGATACTCAGGGTAGGGGATGACGCTGAAAAATGGAATTCCGTTGATATATTTAATAATTTTAAAGCAAAAAAAGAAATTCTCATTAAAGAAAGACAAATAAAAGAACAACAAATTATTGAAAATTTATCAAAAGATTTTGAAATAACCTCTTCTGGTTTAAGATATAAAATTTTAAATAAAGGTAATGGAGATTCCCCAGTTAAAGGAGATAAAGTTAAAGTTCATTATAAAGGAATGCTAATTGACGAAACAGTTTTTGATTCTTCATATAAAAGAAATCAACCTATTGAATTTAATGTTGGAATTGGTCAAGTTATACCTGGCTGGGATGAAGGAATTATGTTGTTAAAAAAAGGTGAAAAGGCAAAATTTGTTATTCCATCAAATCTTGGTTATGGTGAAACTGGTGCTGGAGGAGTTATTCCTCCTAATGCTACACTAATTTTTGAGGTTGAGTTGCTTTAGTTTTTCCACTTAATATTACACCCAATACTGGGTTTTTGTTTAGGATTAATTTCTTTTAAATTAATCAAAGCGTTGAGCGCATTTCTAACATCTATTCCTGTTACTTCAATATTGTTTCCTGGTCTAGAATCATCAAGTTGTCCTCTGTAAACTAATTTATTAGAATCATTAAAAATAAAAAAATCTGGTGTACAAGCAGCATCGTAATTTTTTGCAACTATTTGAGTTTTATCATATAAATATGGAAAAATAAATTTTTCTTTTATTGCATTTTTTTTCATTTCAATTGGAGAATCTTCTGGATAATTAATAATATCATTACTGGAAATAGCAATAAATTTAATACCAGAGTTGAGGTAATCGTTAGCAATTTGGACTATTTGTTGATTTATATGTTTGACAAATGGACAATGATTACATATAAACATAACTAAAGTTCCTTTTTTACCAAATAAATCATCTGATTTCATTATTAAATTAGATTTAACATCTAACAGTGCAAATTTTGGAGCTTCAAAACCTAATGGGATCATAACTGAGGGTGTTCTTGCCATATTTTAATATTTTTTTCAAATTTAAATCTATTTTGTATAAATTGCACATAATTCAATACAGATATGCAAGAATTTATTTATTTTTTTGAAAATATTTCATCATTACAAAGATCATTAATTCTGGTAGGAGGAATTACTTTTTTTTGGTCTATTGAGTCCTTAATTCCATTATTTAAATTTAATTATTCAAAATTAAAACATGCTCTTCCTAACTTGTTTTTTACTTTGACAACTGTGTTAGTAAATTTTTCTTTAGCATTTATTCTTTTATTAGTTTCTGACTGGGTTTCAATTAATGGCTATGGTTTGTTAAATTATCAAAATTTATTACCATTATCGGCCTACCTTATTCTGGGAGTTATTTTTCTTGATCTGATTGGAGCATATCTTCCTCACTTTGTTCAACACAAAGTAAAGTTTTTATGGAAAATTCATTTGGTCCATCACTCAGATCATAAAGTTGATACCACAACTGCAAACAGACACCATCCTTTTGAAAGTATAATTAGATATGTTTTTACTTTATTTGCTGTTGCAATTTTAGGTGCTAACATGGGACTAGTTTTCTTATATCAATCTCTTTCTGTTGTTTTATCTCAATTTAATCATGCTAATATTGATATAAGTCCTAATGTAGATAAATTTTTAAGCTATATAATTGTGACTCCAAATATGCACAAAATTCATCATCACTACATGTTACCTTACACTGATTCCAATTATGGAAATATTTTTTCTTTTTGGGATAGACTATTTGGAACCTTCAGTTTTTTAAATCCTTCGAAAATAATTTATGGTGTAGACACGTACTTTAACGAAAAAGAAAATCAAAGTATTAGAAGTTTATTGTACAGACCTTTTGAAAAGCATAAACCACCATCAAATTAATTATTCTACATAATCTTTGAGAAGAATATTGCATTCATTAATAGTTTATTAGTGCCAAACCAAAAACCTCTAAAATTGGTATTATCTGAAAAAACATTAATACTACCTTTCTTTATCTTAAAATTAACAAACGGTCTACTGTCCTTCATAGATTTGTAATTCTCTTCAGAAATATACCCGCTTATAAGAGTGTTTGATTTAGTATATTTAATAGGGTTATTAAAACTTAGCGAATCATTTTCAATAAAAATATTAGTGTTTCTAAAAAATGACAAATTATTTTTATAAAAACCATAGTTAATTGGATGACTTAAGTCTAGTGATGTATTAAAAATTGCTCCACTGGTAAGTTGAGCTCCGTAAAATTTACTTTTGTTTGTGAAAGTTATATTATTTGCTTTTGGCTTATTATCCTTAAGATTAACAGAAATAAATTTATTTTTATTTAACCAACTAACAGCATTTCTAAACCCAATTAAATTCCCGCCATTTTCTATCCAGTTTTTTAAATTTTTTATAGTGTTTTTACTGTAATTATGAGATCCATTAACAAAAATGATTGTAGTGTATTTTTCTAAATCTAATTTAGATAATGAATTAGATTTAATTTTAGTTACTGGGATTTTATATTTAGTATCCAATAAGTGCCAAATTTCTCCTGCATCATAACTTGATATTCCATTACCAACTACAAGACCAATTTTTGGTGTTGTTATATTTTTAAAACTATTACTTCCTAAATCAATACCTTCAGTTTTGCTAGTATTGACTCCAAAAAAGTTAATTCCAGACAAATTAGTAATATTCACTAGAATTTTATTTATTTCTTCAATACTTTTATTTTGATTTTTAAGCGGAATTAATATAGTTCCGTAGTCAAATTTTTTATTATCAATTTCAAATTTTTGAGTAGCTACTTTTAATCTTAAATTATTTTTTAATAATTCATAAAGTGCCATTGGGGTATAGTAGTCGTCCCAAGAAAAAAGGTATGCGTATTTACTTTTTGAAAGAATTTTACCTTTTGGTTTTTTTAAATCAAGTTTTTCAGTTTTCTCCTTTAAAATCAAATCAGCATATTCTAAATCAAACGAATGTAAAAATGACCAAGCAGAAACATCATAAAACAAACTGTCTTTAAATTTTGTTCTGTTTTCAAGCATTGCGCTAATTAATCTAGAATTTCTTTGATTCTTTGGAATCAATAATGAGTTTTCTTTTTTAAATTCATTGCCGTCAACAATTCGATTCTTATTTAATTTTTTTATTTCAATTTTATGTTTTTTTAATATTTCATAAAAGTGAAATAACTTTGATTTATCTTTTTTATCACCAACAACAATATATTTATTTTTGTTCTTACTTGCGATTTTCATTGAATTAATAAAAAATTCATATTGATAATCCAGTAAATCGTTCTTTAGTTCGAATGATGCATTCAAAGTAGATAAAGAGGTTGTGAGTTGATTTTTAATTGTAAACGGAAAAGAAATTTCTCCATTTATACTCTCTTGTAAATGTCCTCTTGAACTGCCTTGTTCAAATAATATCCCAATACTTCCGTTAATATCAGGAAATGTAGATCCTTTTCCATAATAAAAATCATCATAATCTTCTTCACTGTAAAATAACGATCCAATTTCACTTAATTGTTTTTCATGATATTGACCAATTTTAGCAGTTAAATATTGATTTTTTTTTGGAGTCAAAGGATTTACTCTTGATGGAATTCCAGGTTGGTAGAAAAAAGTTGAATTAGTTCCCATTTCATGATGATCAGTTAAAACATTAGGATACCAGTTATGAAATGTTTCTATTCGAACATTTGACTCGGGTAATTGTACCGGTAACCAATCTCTGTTCATATCAAACCAATAATGATTAGTTCTTCCTTTCGGCCAATTTTCATCAAATTCTCTGTCATTACTATCCGGATTTAAGTTGATACTTTTATTTGTATTTGCCCAATGTGAAAACCTTTGAAGTCCATCCGGATTCATAGAGGGGTCAAGTAATATAACAGAGTTATTTAATTGATTTATAAGTTTAGGATTGTTTGATGCAGCTAAATAATAAGCATATAATAAAGCTGCATTACTTCCACTAGGCTCATTGCCATGTATAGAGTATCCTTGGTAAATTATTACTGGTCTATTGTAAGACTGTTTTTTATTATTACCAATTGTATATGAAAGGTGATTTTTTCTAATTTCATCTAACTTATCCAAATTTTTTTCAGATGATATGGTCAACAAAAGTAATGGTCTGCCTTCATAGGTGTTTCCTCGGTCTTCAATTGAAATTCTAGAGGATGAATTTGCTAGGGCATACATGTATTGAACTAACCTGTCATGGCTTACATGTGATGATCCTACTTCACCTTTTCCAAGCAAAAATGAATTTGGTTTAGGAATTTCTGGATTAAAAAATTGTATTTCATCTCCAAAATAATAAGAAAGATTGTGTTTGTCTTGTGAAAAAATATTAATACTTATTAAAAAAAGTAAGTAAAAATTTTTTTTCATAATCTTTAAATTTTAAATATCATCAAAATCTACATCAGTAAAATTTTCTTTATCATCTTTTTCTTCTGATTTTTCTTCTGATTTATTAGGTTCAGGGTATTCATCTTTTTTGAAATCTTTTTGATGAATCTCGCTAATAACTTCTAAGCCCTTTTCATCTAAAATATATTTTGTCATTTCGTTTAAAAGATCAGAAAAGCCTTGAAAATCTTCTTTATAAAGATAAATTTTATGTTTTTTAAAATAGAATGAACCATCTTCGTTAGTAAATTTTTTACTTTCTGAAATAGTTAAATAATAATCTCCCGCTTTAGTTGATCTTACGTCAAAAAAATAAGTTCTTCTACCTGCTCTTAAAATTTTTGAATAGATGTCATCAGCAGCATTATATTTTTTTTCTTCCATTATATGTTTTATTTAAATCAAAAATGAATAAAAAAAATAAACTCACCAAATATTAATTAAGATCTTTTTCTTTGGATTGTTTGGAATATGTTTCGAAATATGTCTTCTTTTGATTCATTAATTCAGCATGAGTACCAAAACTTTCCAAGTTTCCTTTATTAATTACCAATATTTTATCACAATTTTTTGATGTTGATATTCGGTGAGTAGAAATAAAAACAGTTATATTTTTACTCGTTTTGTTTATATTATTAATAATGGTTTTTTCTGTTTGAGTGTCAACAGCTGATAAACTATCGTCTAAAATTAGGATTTTAGGTTTTTTAATTACAGCTCTAGCTATAGCTAATCTTTGTTTTTGTCCACCTGATAGATTTACTCCTCTTTCTCCTAATAATGTATTGTACTTATCTTTAAATTGTTCTATATCTTTTGTTAAACCAGCTATTTTAATGCTTTCTGTTATTTCTAAATTTGATGCATCTTCTTTTCCAAATTTTAAATTATTCTCAATCGTTTCAGAAAATAAAAATGTTGACTGGGGAACATATCCAATAGAATCTCTGAGAATATTTAAGCTAATTTCATCTATGTTATTTCCTCCAATAGAAACACTTCCTTTATCAGGTTCATAAATTCTAGAGATTAACTCTAAAATTGTTGTTTTACCTGAACCAACATCTCCCATTATAGCGATACTCTCTCCTTTTTTTACATTAAAAGAAATTTTATTTAATGCCTTTATATTAGTTTCTTTATATCTATAGGAAACATTATTGAAAGATATATCACCATCAACTATTAACTTAGAGTTTTTATTGTTTATTATTTTATTGGGAACATTTAAAAACTCATTAATTCTTTTTTGAGAAGCTTCTGCTTGTTGGATAATTGAAGTAACCCATCCTACTGTAGCTACTGGCCAAGTTAACATATTAACATAAATTATAAATTCTGCTAAAACACCTAATTCTATTTGACCGTTCATATACTGATTTCCTCCAATATAAATAACTAGTATGTTGCTAATGCCAATAAGCAAAATCATAAGTGGAAAGAACCAAGATTGAACCTTTACTAAAGACATGTTTTTATCTTTACTATCACTTGCTAGTCTTTCTAGTTTTTTATTTGTGAAATTTTCAATAGTATAAGTTTTTATTATTTTAACCCCGCTAAAAGCTTCTTGAGTAAATGTTGTTAGTTTTGATAAATATTCTTGGACAATTTTACTTCTAATATTTATGATTCTACTTATTTTGTAAATAATGATTGAAAGGATCGGTAAAGGGATTAAAGTGTACATCGTAAGTTTCGGTGCAACACTAAACATGTAGGAAATTACTATGATAAACAAGGTAATTGTATTTATTGTGTACATAATAGCTGGACCAACATACATTCGAACTTTACTTACATCTTCACTAATTCTGTTCATTAAATCTCCAGTTCGATTATTTTTGTAAAAATCGAAATCTAGATTTTGATATTTTTTGTAAATAATATTTTTTAAATCAAATTCAATAAATCTTGAGACATTAATTATCATTTGTCGCATTATGAATGTAAACACTCCTGCAATAACAGCTGAACCAATTATTAATAAAATATTTATAATTAATCTTTGCTTTAAAACTTCCAAATCGATTGAAGATGAAAGAACATAATTTTCAATTAAAGTTATAGATTTACCAACTAGATTTGGAGCAATTAAAGCAAATATCCTAGCAGTTACAGTTATAAAAAAACCAATTATTAGTTTAATTCTGTATTTGTATAAAAATTTATTTAGAAATTTTAATTCTCTCATTATTAATTGAATTCAAATATACATCAATGTTCATTTAATTCTTTATAATCTTTAGCTTGATTTTTGAAAAAATAAAACTAGTTTTGCTCAAAATAATTAAAGTTCTTTTAAATGTTAAACAGACGTCAGTTAAGAATAAAAGCTTTGGAAAGTATTTATGCATTTGATAAGTCTTTAGAAAAGAATATAGATTTTCAAATTAGTTATTTTTTAAAATCAAATAAAAATTTTTTTAAGCTATATATTACCTGCTTCTCTTTACTTAAAGAATTACATTTTTTTGCTAAGGAGTTGCATTTAAAAAATAAAAAAAAATATATAAATAAAGACTCTGATTTATCCCTAAATAAATTTTGTAATAATTTAGTATTAAAACGGATAAGTTCTAACGAATTTTTATTAAAAAAAACTAAGGAACTTTCAATTGATTACTGGGAGTCTCGATCAGAGCTAATTTCTTCAATTTGGAACGATATTATTGAAAGTGATATTTCTATTAAATATTTAAATGACGAAAACAAAAACTTTGAATTAGACAAGCTTTATCTAACTAATTTGTTTAGAAAAGTAATAGCTTCTAATAAGAAATTATATGATTTTTTTGAAGACACAGAAATATCCTGGATTAATGATTTGCCACTTGTTAATTCTTTAGTTTTGAGCTCAATCAAAAACAGTAAAAAATCTTCAAAATCTCTTCCTTTAATGACAGATATTTATAAGAACGAGGAAGATGCTGAATTTGGTTTAAGATTACTCAAATCAGTAATAGATAACAAGGATATGTTACAAGAGCATATATCGAAAATTACCTTGAACTGGGATAATGATAGAATAGCACAAATTGATCTAATATTATTGCAAATGTGTTTGGCTGAATTTTTATTTTTTAAATCTATTCCGGTGAAAGCATCCATAAATGAATATTTAGAAATTGCTAAAGAATATTCTAGTAAAAAGAGTAATGTATTTATCAATGGAATATTAGATAAATTATCTAAAAATCTTACCAAAAATGGAACTTTAAAAAAGAATAAAAGAGGTATGCAATAATTTACTATTTTTGAATTAAATTATACATTAAATATGAAACCAAACAAACAAACAATACAAGTATCTTTAATATCTTTTATAATTGCTTTTGCTATATCATTTTCAATTACATCATGTGATTCTGATCCTTCAAAAAAAGTTAAGGAAGAAAAAGTTCAATCAACTAAAGAAAGATTAAAAAATACAGGTGATTTTCCTGTAATAGAATTTGATAAAAAAAATCATGATTTTGGAGAAATAAAAGAAGGTTTAATCGCTGAAACAGAATTTATTTTTACAAATGTTGGTCAATCTGATTTAATAATTTTAGATGCATCAGGTAGCTGTGGTTGTACCGTTCCAGACTATCCTAAAAATACGCCTATTAAACCAGGTGAGACTGGTAAAATTATTGTGAAGTTTGATTCCAATAATAGACCTGGAATGCAAAGAAAAGCTGTTACTTTAGTTACTAATACTGCTAAAGGCAAACAAATTCTTAATATTAAATCAATAGTAATTCCTAAATCTTAAAAAAATGGATTTAACTAGTTTGTTATTATTTATGGGGGCACTTTTTTTTCTGATGATTGTTGGTCCTATGAGGAAACAGAAAAAAGAAAAAAAATTCTTAACTCAACTTAAAAGAGGAGACAGAGTTATTACTAAAAGTGGATTACATGGTAAAATTATAGAAATTGTTGACGGAAATGAATCCTGTGTTTTAGAGACTATGGCTGGTAAAATTAGGTATGAAGTTTCTGCGATTTCTTTTGAAATGAGTGCTAAATTGAATACTAAGCCTGCAAAAAAATAATTTCATAATTAATTGATATATAAGTCAATAATCCGACCATTACTCTTTCGCTTTGATGCGGAGAAAATCCATGATTTTACATTTTTGAGTCTTAAGTTATTGAGTTACATTCCTTTTGTTTTTTACTTCTTAGAGAAATACTTTAAGGTAAGTGATTCGCTTTTAAGAACTAAACTTTTTGGTATTGATTTTCCCAACCCTGTTGGTTTAGCTGCTGGTTTAGATAAGAATGCTAAATTAATTAGTCAGTTTTCAAGTTTAGGTTTTGGGTTTATTGAAATTGGAACAGTTACTCCAAAATCACAATCTGGTAATCCTAAAAAAAGACTTTTTAGATTATTAAGCGATGAAGGCATTATTAATAGAATGGGCTTTAATAATGATGGTGTTGAATTAATTGCATCTAGGCTTAAAAAAAAAGGCAATATTATCATTGGTGGAAACATTGGAAAAAATAAAATTACCCCTATTAAAAATGCTGTTTCAGATTATTTAATTTCTTTTGATTATTTATTTGATCTAGTTGATTATTTTGCAATAAATGTTAGTTCTCCAAATACTGAAAACTTAAGAGACTTACAGAACAAAGACAATCTAGTTAATTTGTTAAGTTCAATTCAAAAAAATAATCAATCAAGAAAAAACCCTAAACCAATATTATTAAAAATAGCACCTGATTTATCTAATGATCAGTTATTAAGTATCATTGACGTTGTTACAAAGACTTCAATTGATGGTATAATAGCTACAAACACCACAATACAAAGAAAAAATTTAAAATCTTCAAAAAATATAACGACTGAATCAGGTGGTCTAAGCGGAGCTCCGTTAACAAATAGATCAACTGAAGTAATAAGGTTCCTACATGAATCTAGTAATGGTAAAATTCCAATTATTGGAGTAGGTGGTATTATGAATCCGAACGATGCAATTGAAAAAATTAAAGCAGGTGCTTCTCTTGTTCAGCTATATTCTGGCTTTGTTTATAGTGGACCTAGTCTAGTTAGGCAAATAAACAAGACAATACTAGATTTCAGATTAAATCAATAGTCATTTTTTTTTATATTTAGCTTAAAATCAAGATTTTGAAAAAAATTGAAAACTATATTGCTAAAAATATTAATGATTACAATGATTTGTACAGTAAAAGTATAAATCATCCTGAAGATTTTTGGAGTGAAATTGCATCTACTTTTAATTGGAGAAATAAGTGGACAAAAACTTTAGAATATGACTTCAAAAAACCAGAGTTTAAGTGGTTTTTAAATGGAAAATTAAATATTACCGAAAACTGTTTAGACAGGCATTTAATTGATCATCCAAATAAAACTGCAATTTTATTTGAACCAAATGATCCTAACGAAGCAATTCAAAAAATATCTTACAAAGAGCTACATAAAAGAGTCTGTATTTTTGCAAATGTTTTAAAAAATAAAAACGTTGAAAAGGGTGACAGGGTTTGTATTTATATGCCTATGGTGCCTGAATTAACTATTGCCGTTCTTGCTTGTGCACGAATTGGAGCAGTACATTCAGTAGTTTTTGCTGGATTTTCAGCAACTGCTTTAGCGTCTAGAATTAAAGATTCTGAGTGCAAAGTTTTGTTAACTGCTGATGGAAGTTTTAGAGGCTCTAAAGTAATAGATTTGAAAACCATAGTTGACGAGGCATTACTTAAATGTAGTTCCATTAATTCAACAATTGTTTTAAAAAGAATTGGAAGTGATATTCATATGAATGCTAATGAGTCATGGTGGCATGATGAAATAAAAAACATTTCGTCTGATTGTATCGCTGAAGAAATGGATTCAGAGGATATGTTGTTTATATTGTATACATCTGGTTCTACAGGAAAACCAAAAGGAATGGTTCATTCATGTGGTGGATATATGATTTATTCAGCATATACTTTTTTAAATGTTTTTCAGTACAAAGCAAATGATATTTATTGGTGCACAGCTGATATTGGTTGGATTACAGGACATAGTTATATAGTTTACGGACCATTACTTTCAGGGGCCACATCTGTTATGTTTGAAGGAGTGCCGTCTTACCCTGATTATTCAAGGTTTTGGAATATAGTTGAAAAACATAAAATAACTCACTTTTATACTGCGCCAACAGCCATTAGGGCATTGGCAAAACATTCTGTTTCTTTAGTTGAAAGTAATGATCTTTCTTCACTTAAGGTCCTTGGAACTGTTGGAGAACCAATTAACGAAGAGGCATGGCATTGGTATGATAAAAACATAGGTAAATCAAAATGTCCAATTGTAGATACTTGGTGGCAGACTGAAACTGGTGGAATAATGCTTTCTTCTCTAGCTGGAGTTACAAAAGATAAACCAACATTTGCAACTAAGCCAATGATAGGAATTCAACCTGTTTTATTGGATAAAGACGGAAATGAAATTAAAGAAAAAGAAAAAGAAGGAATTTTAGCTATTAAATTTCCGTGGCCCTCTATAGCTAGAACTATTTATGGAAATCACAATAGGTACAAAAACGTATATTTCACAGCTTATCCAGGTTACTATTTTCCTGGTGATGGAGCCTTAACAGATAAAGAGGGTAATTTTAGAATAACAGGAAGAGTGGATGACGTAGTTATTGTTTCAGGACATAATTTAGGAACTGCGCCAATTGAAGACGCGATTAATCTTCATGAAAATGTTGTTGAGAGCGCTGTTGTTGGTTATCCTCACGAAATAAAAGGAAATGCGTTAAGAGCTTTTGTAATACTATTAAATGAAAATTTGGATATCAATATGGAAAAAGAAATTAAAAATTTAATTTCAAAAACTATAGGTCCTATTGCAAAACCAGATATTATTCAAGTAGTTCCAGGTCTACCTAAAACAAGGAGTGGTAAAATTATGAGAAGGATTCTAAGAAAAATAGCCGGAGGTGAAAAAAATAATTTTGGAGACATCTCAACATTACTAAATCCAGAAATAGTAGAAAAAATTGTAAAAAAATCCTAGTATGAGTTATTCAAAATAATTAAAATCTTCACCCTCTTTTATTGTTAGTAAAGTTTTATATATCAGTTTAATAACATTTTCTACATCATTTTTTTGCACCATTTCAACAGTGGTATGCATATACCTAAGCGGAAGAGATATTAAAGCTGAAGCAACTCCACCATTACTGTAGGCAAATGCATCTGTATCAGTTCCTGTGCTTCTAGAAGACGCGTGTCTTTGAAAAGGAATTTTATTTTTCTCAGCTGTTTCGATAATTCTTTCTCTCAATTTATTTTGAATAGCAGGAGCATAGGAAATGACTGGTCCAGCTCCCATTGTATTATCACCTTGAGATTTTTTATTTATCATTGGAGTTGAGGTGTCATGACATACATCTGTTACAATAGCTATATTAGGCTTGATCCGTTGTGTAATCATTTCAGCACCTCTTAATCCAATTTCTTCTTGAACAGAATTAGTTATGTAAAGTCCAAAAGGTAATTTCTTTTTATTTTCGTGAAGTAATCTCGCAACTTCAGCGATCATAAACCCACCAGCTCTATTGTCAATTGCTCTACAAACAAACTTGTCTTTATTTAATACGTGAAATTTATCAGGGTAGGTGATAACGCATCCAACATGAACTCCCATTTTTTCAACTTCTTTTTTGTCTTTTGCTCCTATATCAATAAAAATTGTATCCATACTAGGTTGTTCTTCTTTCCCAGGTTTTCGAGTGTGAATTGCTGGCCATCCAAAAACACCTTTCACAATTCCTTTTTTGGTATGAATATCTACCCATTTCGATGGGGCAACTTGATGATCACTTCCTCCATTTCTAATTACATATATTAGGCCATTATCTGTTATATAATTAACGTACCAAGATATTTCATCAGAATGCCCTTCAATTACTACCTTGAATTTTGCTTCTGGATTTATTACTCCAACTGCAGTTCCGTATGTATCCGTAATAAATTCGTCTACGTAAGGCTTTAAATAATTCATCCAAATTTTTTGACCTTCCCATTCATATCCAGTTGGAGAAGGGTTATTTAAGTAGGCTTCAAGAAATTTTATAGATTTAGTATTAAGAATTTTTTTATCTGTCATTTCAAATATTTTGAATCAAAAATACATAATTACTTAAATATATTGGTGTAATTTTAAAAAATGAAAAATTTAATTTTTTTTCTTTTATTAATTAGCGGATTGTTTTCTTATTCTCAAGTTGATAATAATGATATTTTGATCTTGGTGGAAGGGGATTCAATTCCTTACAAGTCTATTAATTTAGAGGGAATAACTATTTTTCCAAAATTAGAGTTTAAAAATTATAATGATAAGGTTAGATATTATACCATTAGAAGGAAAACTTTAAAAGTATACCCTTATGCAATTGTAGCTTCTGAAAGATTAAGTAAATTAAAAGAAAGATTGAAATTGATTAATTCAAGAGCGGGAAGAAAAAGATATACCAGGCTAGTTGAGAAGTATATTGAAAAAGAATTATCTGCTCAATTGAAAAAATTAACAAGAACTGAAGGTCAAATATTAATTAAATTAATATATAGAGAAACTGGCGAAACAGTTTATGAATTAGTTAAGAATTTAAGAAATAGTCTTAGAGCCTTCTCTTACAACTCATTAGCTAAACTTTTTGATATTTCAATAAAAATCGAGTTTGATCCTGATCAAGACGATGAAGATGCGATTATTGAGGATGTTTTAAAAAGAGCTTATGGCAACAAGACAATACAATTAGACTTAAACCAAACGAAAAAATAACTTTTTATCATTTATTTATATGGAAAGATTTAATGTTTTTAATAAATATTTTAATTTTTTATAATTAAAGTTTGTGGGATTAAAAAAGCAGTGTAT
>ERZ1046876.488-NODE-488-length-30314-cov-9.832513_pt1 | contig 30314 bp, 28 predicted proteins | sample MGYA00383094_ERZ1046876 | MGnify/ENA primary metagenome ERZ1046876 (study PRJEB29581, sample SAMEA5548364) | metagenome | biome: marine; feature: coastal; material: water | depth 50 m | study: Short-term variability in the microbial, nano- and picoplankton...
TAGCAGTTGTTAATAAGTGAGGGCGAACTACATCACCACACACGAAGTAGCCAGGTTTGTTAGGAACTTGGTAGTTCTTGTCAGCATCAATAAAGCCGTACTCATTAAAGAATGAATCATCCATACCTTCAGAATCAACACCTTGACCAATCGCTGATACAATTAACTCACACTCAATGTCAAATTCAGAACCTTCAATTGGCGTATTGCCATCCTCTTCTAAGCGAATAAAACGCAAAGCAGTTGCACGACCTTCGTCATTAGTAATTACTTCAACTGGGCTTAGTTGGCCTTGAATATCAACACCTTCGCGAGTTGCATCATCAATTTCTTCTTGTGCCGCAGGCATGTCTTCCAAGGTAGAACGTGTTGTTAATAATACATCTGCACCTAAACGCTTAGAAGTATCAACCACGTCGTGCGCTGTGTCATTAAAGATGATGTGCTCTGGACGATCCTTATCAGCAACATTAGTGATATTACCCAAACGACGAGCAACTGATACAACGTCAATTGACGTATCACCACCACCAATACAAATTACTTTGCCTGTAATATGTTGCAGGCGACCTTGGTTGTAAGCTTCAAGGAAAGCCACACCAGATACACAGTTAGAAGCATCGCCACCTGGAATTGGTAGCGTACGACCACTCATTGCACCGATTGCAAATAACACAGCATCATATTCTTTTTCTAATTCTTCAACGGTTACATCAACACCAACTTTGGTGTTCATCTTAGTTTCAACACCCGTTGCAATAATACGATCAATTTCGTGACCTAATACATCACGTGGAACACGATAATCAGGAATACCGTACATCATCATGCCACCTAATTGGTCGTATTTTTCAAATACTGTTACTGCATGGCCACTACGACGCAATTGCAATGCAGCCGCAAGGCCGCCACAACCACCACCAATGATAGCAACTTTCTTGCCTGTATCTGCTGCATCGATTTCAAATGTGTAACCTTCTTTCTTAGCGTTATCACCAATAAATTGCTCAACCGCATTAATGCCAACCGTATCTTCAACTTCATTACGGTTACAACCATCTTCACAAGGTGCTGGACATACACGACCCATAACAGATGGGAATGGGTTTGCAGATGTAGAACGACGGAAAGCGTATTCTTGCCATGACATATCGCCTGACGGCTTCTCCATACCGCGAACGATATCTAACCAACCACGAATGTTGTGACCACTTGGACATGAACCTTGACAAGGAGGTGTTTGAGTTACGTAAGTAGGACACTTGTGAGAAGTATCTTCTTTAAAGATCTTTTGATTCCAAGGTACTGCACCCTGTTCGTCATCTTTATATAATCTAAACGTATGGTTTTCACCTTTAGTGGATTGTCCGTAAGCATTTTTTTGCATAATAAGTCTCCTTGTTTTTATTCAGTTTCTGCTTCTTCCGCTTCATCAGCGTCCGTTGCATCAGTTTGTGGTTTGTCCAGAACAATTGCATTACTCACCAATTGGTGAACACTGACAATCATGTATGGATCAAAATCAAATTTAGGCAATACTTTAGTAAATTGTGACTTACAAATTGCACAAATTGCGGCTAAAGTATCAACACCATTGTTCTTTTCTACTTCTTTCAGTGCTTGCATTCTTGGCATAGCACCCTTAACACGAATCTCCATTAAGTCATCGGTTAACAGGCCACCGCCACCGCCACAACAGAATGTAGATTCTTTAATTGTTGATCTTTCCATGTCAACGTAATTATTACAAACCGCTTTAATTACCTCACGTGGAAGAATGAATTGACCACCTTCAATGCCACCCATATTCGTTGCACGCGCAACATTACACGAATCATGGAAAGTAACGGTACGGTCGTCATTTTCTGACTTATCAAATTCTAACTTATCCCTTTGAATTAGATCATAAGTGTATTCAATAATATGTTGTGGTTGTGGATACCTGTGATCCAATTGATTTTGCAATTTCGCTGCATATTCATCACTTGAATTTGCACCTGCACCAACACCACTTAACGTGTTCCAGAAGCTGTAAGCCACACGCCAAGCATGGCCACATTCGCCAACCATCACACGCGACACTTCTAGATCTAGCGCTGCTTTACGAATTCTTAATGCTGCTTTACGCATCACGTCATAAGAACCGATAAACATACCAAAGTTTGCACCTTCAGAAGCGTACGAACTCAATGTCCAACTAACGCCATCTTGATAAAAAACCTTACCGTAACCAATTAAACCATCAATGTGTGGCTCAGCAAAGAAATCTGCCGAAGGGGTAATGAGTAAAATTTCAGAACCTTTAACATCTAGTGGATATTTAACTGGCGCCTCAAAATCCTCTTCAACTTCTTCTTCTAAATCTAATAAGGTATCTTTCAGTGCTGGCTCAGGAAGACCAAGGTTATTACCAACAGTAAGCGCCTTACCTAAAATTTGGTTACAGTATTTTTGACCAAGGCCAACGGCATCCAATACTTCACGAGCTGCCATTGAAATTTCAGCTGTATCAATACCGTACGGACAAAATACCGAACAACGACGACACTGTGAACATTGATGGAAGTAGTTATACCAATCATCCAACATGTCATCATCAAGCTCCTTAGCACCAACCAACTTAGGGAAGTATTTACCCGCAAAAGTAAAGTGACGGCGATAAACGCTACGGAATAAATCTTGACGCGCAACTGGCATATTTTTAGGATCTGATGACCCTAAGAAATAATGACACTTATCAGTACACGCACCACACTTAACACATGAATCTAGAAATACCTGAACTGAACGGTATTTAGATTTAAGCTCACCCATTTTGGCGATAGCAACTTCTTGCCAGTTGTCAACCTTTTCACCTGGGAAACCTAATGGATTCTGAAATTCTTCAGAAGATTTAAACGGGCCCTCACCCTCCATAACACCTGGATTTAACTCAGGAATCTCAATGTAAGTGGGTAATTTAGGGATATCAAATTCTTTAGCAGCCATCTTATTCGTCCTTACCTAATGTTTGTTCAAGCTTTACCGCATGCTCTTTTTCTTGTTGCAATGCCCAAGGAGAAATATGACGCTTCTTACGCGCATCATCAACTTGGTTACGCGTTGGACTAAAGAAAACACCTGGTACGTGCAATAATTTAGAAATTGGAAATACTGCCAACAATACAAAAACCAAGAATAAATGCACTAAGAAATGTATTTCAGTTGGTAGATTGGCCCAATCAAAAGTTACCAGGCCACTAGCAAATGCTTTAACTGCCATCACGTCTGTATGGTTATCAGTAAACGTCATAACCACGCCACTCACGCCAATCACAATTAGCATCAATAACATCAAGTAATCACTTGGTGCAGAAATGTAGCGAATACGTGGTACAAAAATACGACGCGCTAACAAACCAGCTAGACCAATAACCATGGCAAAGGCGGCATATTTAAAGGGTTGCATTAATAAGAAAACCTCAGGCAAATCACCTGGGACAAAGTAACGCAAATGGCGTACTAATACCAGCAGTAAGCCAAAGTGAAATAGGAATCCGAATAACCAGATCCACTTATTTGAACGGAAAAGACTTTCAAATAAAGTCACTTCACGAATCATTCTAAAAACCACACCTGTTTGTGTTAATTGGGTTGGTGCAGTTGGAATTTTTAACGGTGCCGGGGTGATCCAAAATTGATAGATCTTCTTACCCATGCCCACGATAAAAATAAATAGGGAAATGTAAAATAAAGCGGTAAAAATAATGCTTATAGTTGACATATTGCTCTCAAACTTTATGTTTAAAAAATAAAAAAACACCTACATAAACTGCAGATGTTTTTCAATTAGTTATATCTATTTAGATACAACCAGTCGGCTTAGGAAGACCAGCGAAACGACAACCTTGCTTACCAGGACCGTAAGGGAATAAAGAGTAAAGGTACTTAGAGTTACCCTTGTCTTTACCCATTCTCTTAGCGATCGCTTTTGTAAGTACACGTACTGCAGGTGCAATTTGGTACTCTTCAAAATACTCACGTAAGAAATTAATAACATCCCAATGCTCGTCAGTTAATTCAACTTCGTCATCAGCAGCCATTTGCTTACAAATGTCTTCATTCCAATCTTTAAGGTCTACTAAGAAACCTTCTTCATCTACTTCAGCGCCACAAATTTGTGCCATAATCGTACTCCTATATAAAAATTTTAGTTAAACCCAAGAAACCGCAGTTCCGTGTTCAACAACTAGATCAACAAAACCAGCATAATCAACTAATTTGATATTATCTGCTAATTTTGAAGAAATTCCTCTCGCCTCAACATCACCTTGCAATGCAAATACACGGCCATTAGCGGCAAGATCTGCAATCATTGATGAATTGGCGTTATTCGCTGCATTAATCACACCATCTTCAATAAATAAAATAACGCTAGTGTCGTCAATTGTATTTAAACAAGATTGTAGTGAATTACGCTCGAAAGATGATTTGTTTACTGTATGTAACATATTAAACCTCTCTTAGAAACTTAAGCAAACGTCTTGTTCAGACATAATTGCTTTAAGTTCATCATTAGTAACAACTCTGATAGAAGGCTTTTCTTCCCAGTCGTCATCTTCATCTTCATACACCAAAGGCATTAAATCAGACTCAGACAAACCTCTTTCCTCTAAAGACTCTTTAGAAACATAAAGTTTGTTGATATCGTAATCACCTAGTGCGTGAAACGTTTTAGAAAAGTTTTTCATGCCAATGCCGTCAGTTTCTTGACCTTCAACGATTTGGTAAACACCGTCGTCCATAAAGGCTAAAGATACATCTTGCTCAAAAGCAGCAGCGATTAATACTACTTCTAATGATTCAATTGCATACACCGTACCAAATGAAGATCGGCGATTTAAATACATAAATTTCTTTGTAGCCATCTTAATCTCCAAATACCACTAAACGATCACTTTGAATACCTGCTTCGATCAACTGACCTAAGCCAGAGATACGAAATGCAGGATGTAAGTTATTACCTTCAATTGAGTTCTTAGTCGCTTCAGATTCGTCAAGCATACCTCGACGAAGTGCTGCAGCAACACAAACCACTAATTCAGGCTCACCATCAGCATCTTTAATATCTAAAGAAGCCCAGTTGTTAACAACATGGCGATCATCTTGTGGTGGCAATGTAAAACGAGATGCATTGTTCACACCATCATGGTAGAAAAATACACGCATAATCTCATGTCCGTTTTCAATTGCTGCTTTAGCGAATTGATAAGCAGTATCAGCAGCTTGGTGCTGATACGGACCTTCGTTAACTTGAATAGCAAACTTCATATCAAGTAACCCTTAGAAACGGATATGTGCAGAAGAGTTAAGCTCGTGACGTGCACCTTTCCAATCATTGATATGGAATTTTGTGAACGGCAGGCCTGTCTTCTCAAAGAATGCTGGCCAACCGATACGGTCAACCCACTCGCCAACTCTTTCCCAGTCGCGTGCGTCTTCTTTATAAACACTTAAGATATTCTTAACAACAGCACCAACTTCCGGCCATCTTGGCGGGTTGTTAGGCAAGTTAGAAGCAACTAACTTATGGAATGAAGGCTTAGATCTCGCATTAGAGTTCTTACCACCAATCCATAGAGCAATCTTAGAATTCTCAGGATCGTTAATCTGCATTGGAGGACATGGTGGGAAACATGCACCACAACAGATACATTTCTTCTCATCAACTTCCAATGTAGGCTTGCCGTTAACCATTGCTGGACGAATCGCAGCAACTGGACAACGAGCAACAACCGTAGGACGCTCACAAACCATTGATACTAGATCATGGTTAATCTTAGGCGGCTTAGTGTGCTGAATATTAAGTGCGATATCACCTTGACCACCACAGTTAATTTGACAACATGATGTTGTCATGTGTACACGGTTAGGCATCTCTTCACGGGTAAACTCTTCGTGCATTTCATCCATTAGTGATTTAACAACACCCGATGCGTCAGTACCTGGAATATCACAGTGTAACCAACCTTGAGTATGAGAGATCATTGTAACCGATGGACCAGTGCCGCCCACAGGGAAGCCAGCTTCAGTTAAAGCATTTACTAATGGCTCAACTTTAGCTTCATCAGCAATCATGAATTCAACATTTGAACGCATTGTAAAACGAACGTATCCGTCAGCATAGTCATCAGCAATATCTGCTAATTTTTTAATGGTGTAAACATCCATTTGACGAGCAGTACCACAACGAACTGTGTAGATATCTTCATTGTTCTTTGAAGTGTGCTTTAAAACGCCTGGACGTGGACGGTTATGGTATGCCCATTGGCCGTAGTTACGACGCAAAGTTGGGTGCATGTATTGGAAAGGATCTGGAATTCCAGACTCAATTGGCATTACAGGTGCTTCAGCCATAATTTTTCTCCTAATTTATAATTTATTAATTTATTGTTGAATTAAGCGTTAGCTTCGGCTTTATTTTCAAACCACTTAACTGCTTCTTCATCCCAATCATCCATACGTACGTATGAAGAAGTACGAGTAGAGTTGATCATATTTGGATCAACATTAATACCGATACCTTCAAGGAAGTTTACTAGGCCAATACGCTCAATCATTTCACCAGTTCTTTCGTGCTCTAATGCATTCTCAGCAAAGAAGTCAATTACTTCACCAGCTAGATCTTCAATTGCTTCTCTATCATCTTCAGTTTCCATTTTCATGAATGGCACTACCACTGAACCGAACAAGTCGCCAATCTTCAACGTACGCTTACCACCCATGATAACCATAACACCTTTATCGTCGCCAGTAGCTAAGATAGGCTCAACATCACCTTCAGCAATGTAGTTGTGAGTTAATGGAGAAGTAACATTTAAACAATGCATACATTTAACACAGTTCTTGTTGTCAATTGACAATGAGTTGTCGTCGTTTAATGTCATACAGCTAGTAGGACAACGAGAAGTAATGTTGTCAACTACATACTGAGTACCTTTATCTGCAACCATTGCTTTCCAAAGATCTTGGTTGATTTTAATATCATCTCTCCAAGTACCAATAGTAGCAAAGTCAGCACGTTGTACTGAGTTCATACAGTCGTTAGCACAACCTGAAACCTTAAATTTCATTTTGTATGGTAATGCTGGACGGTGCATGTCGTCAAGGAATGCGTTTACTAATGTACGTAACACTGCTTGCTCGTTTGTGTTTGACATTTCACAACGTGAAGCGCCAACACATGACATGCCAGTACGTACTGCAGGACCCGCACCACCCATATCAAAACCGTAAGCATTGAATTCGTTAAAAATCTTTTGCGTTGTTTCTTCAGTTGCACCTTGTAACATAATGTCACCAGATTGTCCGTGTAGACCAATCAAACCAGAACCACCGTTTTCAACAAACATATCACACATATCTCTTAATAGAGTAGATGTGTAATGGTTACCTGCTGGTGGCTGAATACGTAACGTGTGGAATTCACCTGCTGCAGGGAATTTGTAGTCACCGTTATCGTCTTTTAATTCGTTAAAACGTGGAATTACACCACCACCGTAACCAATTACACCAACTGTACCACCTTTCCAGTAACCTTTCTTAGTTACGTAAGATGTTTCAAGTGTGCCTAGTACGTCACGTGCCATGTCAGCACCTTCGTGGGTATCATTTGCTAATCTTTTAAGACCTGTTACAAACGAAGGCCATGGACCTTTTTCCAACTCATCTAGGTTGGGTGTGTTATATAGCTCTTTTGCCATTTTATCTCTCCGATATATTTATATAAATCTTTAAAACAGTTCGCTTTAAAGATGTGAACGGGACAAATTATACTTAAATGCAAGCGAAAACCACTGTTTTATAGTGGTATCACCATCTATCCCTTAGGGGATATAAATAAGATTTTTAAGATAAAATCGATTAAAAAATAACCGCTTTAGATTGATATTACGATGCTAAATATTCATCAACACGTTGAGCAACGCCACGACCTTCATTAATCGCCCATACCACTAATGATTGTCCGCGACGACAGTCACCTGCGGTAAAAATACCCGCTTGTGATGTTTGATATTGATCATACTCAGCTTTGTAGTTACCACGATCATCCAGCTCAATTTGCGCATCGTCACTTAGGTAATGCTCTGGCGAGACAAAACCCATAGACAGTAATACTAATTGCGCATCCCAAGTCTTTTCACTGCCAGCGATTTCAGTTAACTGACCGTCATTAAATTCTACATTGATGGTATTTAAGCCTACTAGCTTACCTTGGTCATCTTTAATGAATGACTTGGTCATTAATTGATATTGTCTTGGATCTTCACCAAAAACACTTTGCGCTTCAGCATGGCCATAATCAACCCGGTAGATTAATGGCCAGAGAGGCCACGGATTATCTTCTGAACGCTCAACAGGTGGTTGCGACATTAACTCAAAGTTAACCACTGATTTAGCACCTTGACGCACAGCCGTACCAATACAATCCGTACCTGTATCACCACCACCAATAACAATCACATCTTTGCCTTTTGCAGATAGTTCTGACTGATCTTCATGCCCCGTATCCAACAAACTCTTAGTGTTTAGCGTTAGATATTCCATTGCCATGTGCACGCCCTTGGCGTCACGATTGTCAACTGGCAAATCTCTAGCTTCACTGGCGCCCGTGGTAAAAACAAGTGCATCAAAATCTTTTTGTAAAGCTTGCGTAGTAATATCTTTACCAACGTTAACATTAGTAATAAATTCAATACCGCAATCTTTCATCAAATTAATACGGCGATCAATCACATCCTTGCCTAATTTCATATTTGGAATACCGTACATTAGCAAACCACCAATACGATCATCACGCTCAAACACGGTAACACCATGACCTAATTTGTTCAACTCTTCAGCAGCTGCCAAACCGGCCGGGCCAGAGCCAATAATAGCGATCTTCTTGCCTGTTCTGTACTCCACGCTACAAGGCTTAATCCAACCTTGCTCATAACCCTTGTCAATAATTGCTTGTTCGATATTTTTAATGGTAACAGCTGGGTTATTCATACCCAATACACATGAGCCTTCACAAGGTGCCGGGCAAACACGACCGGTAAATTCAGGGAAGTTGTTGGTCTTTAATAAACGCGTTAATGCCTCTTTCCATTTATCGTTATAAACCAAATCATTCCATTCAGGAATTAGGTTATTAATAGGACAGCCATCGTCTGATTGACAAAAAGGCACGCCACAATCCATGCATCGTGCACCTTGCTGCTTTAAATTCGCCTCATCATGAGTGCCGGTAAAAATCTCACCATAGTCTTTAATGCGCAACTCAACAGAGCGATAATCCTCTGTTTTTCTATCAAATTCTTTAAAGCCAGTTACTTTTCCCATCTCTTAAAACGTGTCAATCTAAAGCGCGTAATTATGCCATATTTGCCTTGAAAATGCATCTATAAAAAAAGATGAAATAGTTTGCTTGAACGCTTCAAGGTTTGACTGTATAATTGCCCTTTTTTATAGAAACAAATATTTAAGGATACGTTCAAATGAATTTAATTGATCAAATCGAAAGCGAACAGTTGAGAAGTGATATTCCTGAGTTCGGCGCAGGCGACACAGTAATCGTGCAAGTTAAAGTGCGTGAAGGCGACCGTGAAAGATTACAAGCATTTGAAGGTGTTGTAATTGCTAAGAAAAACCGTGGTATCGGCTCAGCATTTACTGTTAGAAAAATCTCTCACGGCGAAGGCGTTGAAAGAGTTTTTCAAACACACTCTACAATGATTGATTCGGTTGAAGTTAAGCGTCGCGGTAAAGTTCGTCAAGCGAAACTTTATTACCTTCGTGAGTTGACTGGTAAGAAAGCAAGAATTAAAGAAAAGTTGGTTAAGAAATAATCTCAGCTTAATTCTTTTAAAAATACCGGCTACCAGCCGGTATTTTTTTGGCTAAAATTTAACCAATGAACAATGACGTTTTAATTAATCAATTTTTAGATCATTACTGGCTTTCATCGGGTGCGACTGACAATACGCTTAAAGCTTATCGCTCTGATCTTACTATGTTTGAAAAATGGATTGGTCACTCACTAACAAAAGTTAACGATCAAACTATCCAACAATATTTCGATTTTCGTCAAAAAAGCCAATTTAGTAGCGCCACTCAGGCGCGTGTTCTGACTTGTCTCAGGGTTTTTTATCAATATTTATTAACCCAAAATAGCATTCAAACGAACCCTACCAATAAACTCAATCATCCCAAGCAAACACAAAAATTACCCGTTTTTTTAGCCATTGATGAGGTAAGTAATTTACTAGATGCACCCGACACAAAAACCTTGTTTGGCCTGCGCGATCGTGCCATGCTTGAACTTTTATACTCCTGCGGATTGCGCGTTAGCGAATTAATTAAACTTGAGCTTCAGCATTTAAATTTGACCGAAGAATACATTCGTATTATCGGCAAAGGTGAAAAAGAAAGAATTCTACCTTTAGGTGAGCTAGCCATTGAACATTTGCAGAATTATGAAAAAAAATCTCGCCCTCACTTGCTAAAAAAAGGCCAGACTAACGGTTATTTTTTAACCAACCGTGGCGCTAGCATGAGTCGACAAAATTTCTTTTACATCATTAAAGCTTACGCACTTAAAGCCGGTATTGATAAGCCACTTTCTCCTCACACCTTGCGTCATGCATTTGCCACTCACTTAGTGCAACAAGGTGCTGATTTACGCTCTGTTCAATTGATGCTGGGGCATAGTGATATTGCCACTACGCAAATCTACACTCATATCCAAAACGTACAACTTAAAGCGCAACACTCAAAACATCACCCCAGAGGCTAATTTTTACCTCGTCTTTTCCTTTTCACTGTGTTGACTTTAAAAAAAATATTCAATCATATTTTTTTATCGTCGCCTTATGGAAAAGAAAAAATACTTGTAAAAAAAGGATTTATAAAAATTAGGAAATTTTAAGAATTAGCTAAATATTAACTAAATTTAGCGTCTTTTAAGTGTTTTTAATGACTTTTAACCACTAAAAAATCAACTTTTAGCTTATTTTGTCGACCATTTTTAGAAAATTTCGGAAATTTTAACTTCAAAGGGTTTTGCGATAATTTTTATGTATTTTGAGGCAAATTCATTTTCTATCGATGGAAGTATGCAATTAGCATACAACCAAATGGAAAATTAATTTAACAAAGAAATACTTAAAAAGTAGAAGTAAAAATTACAAATACTGAACTTCTAGGATTTCATACTGTATATCGCCGGCTGGCGCCTTAACAGTAACTTCATCACCCTCTTCATTGCCCATTAGTGCAGCGGCAATCGGCGAATGACAAGAGATTTTATTGAGATCGATATCTGCCTCATCTTCACCCACAATTTGATAGGTGATTTCACTATCATCTTCAATGTTCATCAAGCTGATGGTGGTGCCAAATACGCAACGGCCATTTTGTGCAAGCTTAGTAACATCAATCACTTGCATGCGTGACAACTTAGACTCTACCTCTTTAATACGGCCTTCAATAAAACCCTGCTCTTCTTTAGCGGCGTGATACTCTGCATTTTCTTTCAGATCACCATGCGCTCTTGCGGTGGCAATTTCTTCAACGATACGTGGTCGATCTTCGTCTTTAAGTTTTAGTAATTCTACTTCAAGCGCCTTAGCACCTGCAACCGTCATTGGAATACTATCCATACTAAACCCTAGGCATTTAGAGATTGTACAGTTCTGACTGTAATCTCTTCATGAGTTTTAAGCCCGTCAAGCATCGCAAATGCCGCGGCAACCGTTGTGGTGAATGGCACCTTATGCACTAGTGCCTGACAGCGAATTGCAGCAGCATCTTCCACACCTTGAGTATCTTCAGTTGAATTAATAATTAAATCAATGTCGTCATTTTTAATCATATCCACAATGTGTGGCGAACCTTCTGATACTTTATTAACCATCTCACACTCAAGGCCAGCATCCATTAACGCCTCTCTATTGCTGCGAGTAGCAACTAAGCTAAAACCTTGTTGCGTTAATTGCTTACCTAGATCAACCAAATCATCACGATCAAGGCGACGTAGACTAACAAATACTTTTCCATTTTCTGGTGCACGTGAACCTGCTGCTAACTGCGCCTTGTCAAAAGCCGAGGCAAAATCATCACCCACACCCATCACTTCACCGGTTGAGCGCATTTCAGGACCTAAAATTGGATCCACACCTAAGAATTTATTAAACGGAAATACCGCCTCTTTAACACTGTAATGTGGCGGAATAACCTCTGATGTAAAGTCGAGCTCTTTTAGAGTTTTGCCTGACATAACACGCGCTGCAATAGCGGCTAATGGCTCACTAATTGCTTTTGATACAAATGGTACTGTTCTTGATGCGCGTGGGTTAACCTCAATTACGTAAATTTCACCATCTTGATAAGCTAGCTGTGTATTCATCAAGCCAACCACACCAAGTTTTTTCGCCATAGCGATAACCTGTGCACGCATTTGATCAAGCACCTCATTATCTAATGAGTATGGTGGCAGTGAACAAGCCGAATCACCTGAGTGAATACCTGCCTGCTCAATGTGCTGCATAATGCCGCCAATAACCACATCTTCACCATCGCAAATAACATCAATATCAACCTCAATGGCGTGATCTAAAAATGAATCAAGTAGCACTGGGGAGTCATTTGACACTTGTACAGCGGTATGCATGTAATGATCTAGAGAATCTTTATCGTATACAATTTCCATTGCGCGGCCACCCAATACATAAGATGGACGCACCACTAGTGGAAAGCCGATCGCATCAGCAATATCTTGCGCTTGTTCTAATGAGCGCGCCGTACCATTGAGCGGTTGTTTTAAATCCAACTCTTGCAACATGGCTGAAAAACGCTCACGATCTTCAGCTAAGTCAATCGCATCAGGCGTCGTGCCAATAATTTTAGCACCACTCTTTTCTAAGGCGTCAGCCAACTTAAGCGGTGTTTGGCCACCATAATGCACAATAATGCCATCTGGATTTTCAATATCAACCACGGCCAATACATCTTCGAGTGTTAGTGGCTCAAAATACAAACGATCTGAAATGTCATAATCAGTTGAAACCGTTTCAGGGTTGCAATTCACCATAATGGTTTCAAAGCCATCTTCGCGCAACGCTAGAGAAGCATGCACACAGCAGTAGTCAAATTCAATGCCTTGACCAATACGATTCGGGCCACCACCTAGAATCATGATTTTTTTCTTATCGGTCGGATTGGCTTCACACTGCTGTTGATAAGTAGAGTACAAGTAGGCTGTCTCAGTATCAAACTCAGCTGCACAACTATCTACACGCTTAAATACTGGCTTAATGTTTAATGCCTTGCGACGCTCTCTAACCGAAGATTCACTACAGTGTAGCAGTTGACTCAAACGCGCATCTGAAAAACCTTTACGCTTAAGACTAAACATTTGAGTTGCATCTACATCAGAAATACTATCGCCATTAATTTGCATCTCAGTTGAAACAATATCCTCGATTTGAGCCAAGAACCAAGGATCAACTTTTGATAAATCAAAGACCTCTTCAAGGCTCATGCCCAATCTAAAGGCATCAGCTAGATAAAAAATTCGCTCACTACGTGCAGTAATACATTCAGATTTTATTTTATTACGCGCATCATCAGCACTCAAATCAACCACAGGATCAAGACCAACTTTATCTGTTTCGAGGCCGCGCAAGGCTTTTTGTAAAGACTCTTGGAAGGTTGAGCCCATAGCCATCACCTCACCCACAGATTTCATCTGTGTGGTTAAGCGGTCATCTGCTTTAGGGAACTTTTCAAACGCAAAACGTGGAATCTTGGTAACCACATAATCAATACTTGGCTCGAATGAAGCAGGCGTTTTTCCGCCAGTAATGTCATTATCAAGCTCATCAAGCGTATAACCTACCGCTAATTTTGCCGCCACTTTGGCAATTGGAAATCCAGTTGCTTTTGACGCTAATGCTGATGAACGTGATACACGTGGATTCATCTCGATAATGGTGAGACGGCCATTTTCGGGATTAAGTGCAAACTGTACATTTGAGCCACCCGTATCCACACCAATCTCGCGCAGTACTGCTAATGAAGCATTACGCATTACTTGATATTCTTTATCCGTTAAGGTTTGTGCTGGTGCTACAGTGATCGAATCACCGGTGTGTACACCCATTGGATCAAAATTTTCGATCGAACAAATGATAATACAATTGTCTTTGGTGTCGCGAACCACTTCCATCTCAAACTCTTTCCAGCCTAAGATGGATTCTTCAACGAGCAATTCATTGGTTGGTGACAAGTCTAATCCACGCTCACAAATTTCAATAAACTCATCTTTATTAAAAGCAATACCACCACCTGAACCACCCATAGTGAAAGATGGGCGGATCACTGTTGGATAGCCAACGGTTTCTTGTATAGCAAAAGCCTCTTCCAAGGTATGTGCAACAGCCGCTTTAGGCATATCTAGGCCAATTTTAAGCATGGCTTCACGGAATAAATCACGATCTTCTGCTTTATCAATCGCCTCTTTTCTAGCGCCGATCATCTCCACGCCATGTTTTTTAAGCACACCATGGCGCTCTAAATCTAGCGCACAATTAAGTGCTGTTTGACCACCCATCGTTGGTAATAGCGCATCAGGCTGTTCAACTTCAATAATCTTTTCAACTGTACGCCACTCAATCGGCTCAATGTAAGTTGCGTCCGCCATTTGCGGATCAGTCATAATAGTAGCTGGATTAGAGTTAACCAAAATAACACGGTAACCTTCTTCACGCAACGCTTTACAAGCTTGCGCACCTGAATAATCAAATTCACAAGCCTGGCCAATTACGATAGGGCCAGCGCCGATAATTAAAATACTTTTAAGGTCTTGTCTTTTTGGCATTATTCTTTAACTGTTAATGGGTGTTAGAAGTCATCATCTGATGCTGGCACATTGCCATCATAGATATCATTTTCTCGTTTTTGCAAATAAGAAGATCGCATAGTAATGTACGGATCATCAGAATTATCTAATAGATCGGTAATTGGTAGTAGCTCAACACGCTCATCCAACGCATTTGTGAGTGTGGCGACAGTTTTATCGCCGCCCTCTAATTGATTAATCATGTTGACATCTGAGGTGATATCTACATACAATCCAGCAGTATCTCTTAGGGTTGAAGGGCCAAAAATTGGCAACATAATGTAAGGCCCATCACTCACACCCCAAACCGCTAAGGTCTGGCCAAAATCTTCATGGGTTTTTTCTAACCCTATGTCACTAGCCACATCAAATAAACCCGCCAAACCAATCGTAGTATTAACCGTCACTCGACCTAGGGTCACAAAACCATCTTCGATTTTAAATTGTAAAATCTGGTTGGCCAATGTACCCACATCTGATAAATTTCCAAAAAAATCTCTCACTCTGGCTTGTGCAAATGTTGGCACTGACGCCTTGTAGCCTCTAGCCACTGGCTCAAAAATAGCATTATCTAGTGATTCGTTAAATTCAAACACAGCTCGATTTGCGCCCTCAAAAGGATCAACCTCTGCCACAACAAAAGTACTGCTCATTAGCAGTGTAAAACTAATTAGTAATTGTCTCATTAACTCATCTCCTCAATAAAAGTGTCGAACAAACCACTCACATCGTGCGGGCCAGGAGACGCCTCTGGGTGGCCTTGAAAACTAAACGCCTTTTTATCTTTAACGCGCACACCTTGAATGGTATTGTCAAATAATGAGCGATGAGTCACTTCAAGATTAGCCGGCATACTTTCTTCAGCTACGGCAAAACCATGATTTTGTGAAGTAATCATCACTTGTTTAGATGCCAAATCTTGCACTGGATGATTAGCGCCATGATGGCCAAACTTCATTTTTTCTGTCTTAGCGCCACTGGCCAAAGACAACAATTGATGACCTAAACAAATACCAAACATCGGCATATTTTTTTCTAGTAAGGTTTCAATATTAGCAATGGCGTAGTCGCACGGCTCAGGATCACCCGGACCATTGGATAAAAATACACCATCTGGATTCATGGCTAACACGTCCGCCACTGGCGTTTGCGCATTAACCACAGTTAAATCACAACCACGATCAACCAACATTCTCAAAATATTAGTTTTAACGCCATAATCATAAACCACTACGTTAAATTTTGCATCAAGCTGGGTAAACTCGCCCGTTTCTAAAAAATAAGAACCCGTGTTAAACCGGTACTGCTCAGGGGTTGAAACCACCTTAGCTAAATCCATATTCTTTAAACCAGCAAATGATTGTGCTTTTTTAATAGCTGCTGCTTCGTCAATGTTGTCACCCGCCACAATACAGCCTTTTAATGAGCCATGCTCGCGCAAATGGCGCGTTAATGCACGTGTATCAATATCACTAATAGCAACAATATTATTGGTTTTCAAGTATTCATCCAATGACATTTCATTACGCCAGTTACTATGCAAAAGTGGCAAGTCACGAATAATTAAACCTGCAGCATAAACCTTGGCAGACTCCTCGTCAACATTATTAGTACCTGTGCTGCCAATATGAGGGTAAGTTAATGCAACAATTTGCTGTGTGTACGAAGGATCAGTCAAGATTTCTTGATAGCCAGTCATTGAAGTATTGAATACTACTTCACCCAGTGTATCTCCACTAGCGCCAATAGATTTTCCATGAAAAATCTGACCATCTTCTAATGCTAATAAGGCAACTTGTGACACCGGACACTCCTGAATGAAAAACTTCGGGAATTTTACCATATTGTCTTAACACCCTGAAGAGCAAATATTCAAATCTAAGGGTATAATTAGTTACAAATAATGATGGAAAAATATCATGCAAATTACAGTAGACAATATCAAATGTGGCGGTTGCGCTGGCTCGATTACTAAAAAACTATCCGCTATTTTTAATACAGACGAAATCGATGTTAATATTGAACAAGGCATTGTTACTATCGATCTTGATGACTCAAAGAAAGAGGAATTAGCCCAAGTATTACTTGATCTAGGCTATCCAGAAACTGATTCAGTTCATGGCTTTGATTCTGCTAAAGCAAAAGCTAAGTCGTTTGTTTCTTGTGCGATTGGCAAAATGGACAAATGATTGTAATTGTTAACGGCAAAGAATTAGATGTTGGCAATTCATCAACTGCTGAGAGTTTAATCATTCAACTTAACTACCAAGACCAGCGCATTGCGCTCGAAGTTAATGAAGCGATTATTCCAAAATCTAAGCACGCTGAATTTAGCTTAAACGCCGGGGATAAAATAGAAATTATTAAAGCTGTTGGTGGCGGTTAGACAAACCAATTTTTTGGAATTTCATCCACCCCAAATGGTTTAACACTCAACTGCTGAGTGACACCTGCCGATAGTTTAACCTCAACATCCACACTATTTTCTTCTCGACCTTGAGAATAGCGCGCCAATACTTGGGCGGCTATCTTTAGATCCTCTTGATTCGGCTCTCCATCAATCAATGCAATGGGGCCGTTGCAGCTAACCGGATATAAATTGGCGTATTGATTACGATAGCCTTCTAAGAACTTAACCTCACCCTCTTCTCTAGCAATAATCATCTTAAAACGCTGATTGGGCCTAATATGACGCCCTACTTTAAGCATCATTAAATCATCCAATTGATAATCACGATTACCGCGAGCCTGCCACATATCAACTAATTTATCTGAATATTGTTTATCGGTTAAAAAGCAACAACCGCCAGCAGGCGTAGCGTAATCTTCAAATCCGTACTCTTTAGCCAGTGCCATTTGTGGCTTTCGTGTACGCCCTGAAAAATCCAATAACTGTTCACGATCAACCCAGCCTTCTTTTTCTGCTTTACTGGGTGGCAAGTGCTTAGCGCATAATGGGCGCAATAATAAATCATCGGCACCTGATTCTTCTTGCACAACTGGCATGGTGTCTTTACGTTGTGACATTGGGCGTTGACCCATTACTTCGCCAGTAATAATAAAATCAAACTCGTTTTCCTCCATCCACTGCTTGGCTTTCTTCACCATAAAGCCTTTGCAGTCTAAACAAGGGTTCATGTTTTTTCCATAACCATGTTTTGGATTTAATAAAACATCGCGATATTCCTCAATCACATCAATAATGTGTAATTTAATACCTAATTGTTCCGCCACCCATAGTGCATTATTACGCTTTTGTTTATCGCTCTTTTGCTTACGGATGGCATGCGTATGCCCTTCTACGCAAAATCCGGTAAAAAAGTTAATGCCTTCAACATGAATACCTTGATCCAACATTAACTTGGTGCTCAATAGTGAATCCAGACCGCCTGAAATCAATGATACTGCCTTAATTTGTTTACTCATAATTCTCTCATATAAATATTATAGGTCTTGCCTATAACATTATTTTCTAATACCATCAACACGACACCATTCGTCTTTTTGAACGAAGTGAAGATTTTTAAAAAACTCACTATATGTATCAAGAATCATAGGCAATTGATCCACCATAATACCTGATAGTGCGAGGCGTCCGTTCGGCTTGATCAAACCGGAAAAATGTTCACATAAGCCAACTAAAGGGTTGGCCAAGATATTAGCAATGAGTAAATCTACTGAATCCAACTTGCCCTCATCATTAGTATGTAATACCTTGATTTGAGCTTGGCAATTGTTAGCCTTAATATTATTACTCGTAGCAATAACTGCCTGTGGATCATTATCAACAGCAATAGCATGCTTAGCGCCAAGCTTAATTCCGGCAATGGCCAAAATACCTGTACCTGAGCCATAATCAATAACCGTTTGATTCTTAGGCGGGTTTTCGTCTAAATATTGCAAACATAAGTCAGTAGTTTGATGAGTACCTGTGCCAAATGCCAAGCCAGGATCCATATCAATGACGACTGCATCTTTTGGCAATTGAGATGAATCTTCCCAGGAAGGGCAAATCCAAATCCGCTGACCAAACTGCATAGGATGAAAATCTTTCTTGCACTCATCCTCCCAAACCCTATCTTTTAACAATTCAAAAGTCGCTTGCTTTATCTTGCAAATTTGTTCAAGCATTTGTTTGACGTGCATTTGATCAACCGCCAAGTCAAACAAGGCAGTAATAGTAATATCTGGCCACATTGGCGTTTCACCCACTGGAGGTTCATAAATAGCATCATCTTTAGAATCACTAAACGTGACTGACACACTACCAAGCCCCATAAGTATTTCACTAACAAAATCAGCCTGATCTTCGGTCGTTTTTAAGGTTAATTGCATCCAATCCATAGCGTGCAGATTATACCTAGGTTCATTATCCAACATTAAGCCCCGTATACCCCCTTAGGGATAGTTTGAAATATCACTATAAAATAGTGATAAAAACTTTAAATTCAGTATAATTTCTCTAGTTCGTACCTTTAACTCATTTAGACTTAAAGGTTTATTAATTATCAGGAGATATCATGGCTAACGGCATTACAAAAGGCAACAGACCACCATTACAAGGCAACTTGGACTCATTAAGCAAAGCTAACCCTTTAAACTCTAGAAGCGGTAACGAAACTGTTACTGCAACTCAAGATTACAAAAAAGGCATGAAGTCTGCTGAAGAGCTAGAAGAGTACAGATAGTCACTAAAAACGACTCGTGTTACTTATAAAAACCCTCTAACGAGGGTTTTTTATTGCTCGTTGATTAACTAGAGTGCAAATTATTGGTTATCAATAACAGATACCCTTATAAACAAAATGTGTATTTACAAAACTTGACCTTGGTCAATCTTATATAATATACCCAATTAAATTACTATGGTATTAAAAAATGGCATTAGATAGAACAGGAAACGGCTACTTGGTAGACCCATCAATTTGGACTGAGGAAATTATGCATGAGATGGCAGCGGAAGATGAAATCACGCTAACAGATTCTCAAGTTGAGCAAATTCGCTCAGCCAGAGAATATTTTGCCGACAATTCATCAGTTCCACCAATCAGAACATTTTCTAAATATGTTGGCATAGATAAGAAAATTTTGTTTAAAGAGTGGTTAACTGGCCCGATGAAGCCGATCACGAAGTATGGTGGAATGCCACAGCCAACCGGTTGCGTATAAAATTACTGTGTCTTTTTCACGAGTATTTTGTTAAACTCATAACTCTCTCAGTTGCATAGATTTAACTATGCGCCTTTGTTCGTTATTTCATTTGCCTCATTCTCGTAAAAAATACTCGCAATTAGTCAGATCAAAAAACCCTCGAAAGAGGGTTTTTTAATGCCTAAGACTTACAACAACCTTTCTATAGCTACCTGTTGAGATGTGATTTTTTCATAGATTAAGACGTAAAGAATTTGAAAATCAGAAGTTTACAAATTAGTAAATGACTGATTTGATAATTCTGACAACGAAAATATATGAAAAAAAAGCACACTCAACTTATAATTACAATAGGCTTTTGACTGAAGCGAGGGCTTCAGTTAACTTAGACGGGTCTGTGCCGCCACCCTGCGCCATATCCGGTCTGCCACCGCCTTTTCCGCCAACTTGCGTTGCAACATGGTTAAGAATTTTGCCCGCTTGATATTTATCTGTCAGATCCTTGGTAACACCGGCCACTAACGATACTTTATCGCCACTCACTACAGCCAATACTACAACTGCTGAGCCCAGCTTGTCTTTTAACTTATCTGCAATGTCGCGTAAATCTTTACCACTCACGCCATTAACCACTGTGGCGAGTAATTTAACGCCACCAATCTCTTCAGCCTTATTAACCAAATCATCGCCTTGATTACTGGCCAGCTGCTTTTGAAAAGTCGCAATTTGCTTTTCTAACTCTTTTTGCTGTTTGATCAGTTGCGCCACTTTTTCTACGGCTTGCGCATTGCTTGATTTAGTCATTTGTGCAATTTCACTCAAGCTATTTTCTGTTTGCTTATCAAACTGATAAGCATCATAACCAGTCATTGCTTCAATGCGACGAACACCAGCGGCAATGCCACCTTCTGAAGTAATTCTAAATAAACCAATATCACCCAATTGGTTTACATGTGTACCGCCACAAAGTTCCACTGAAAAATCACCTTTGCCCATGCTTAATACGCGCACAGTATCACCATATTTTTCACCAAAAAGTGCCATGGCACCTTTCTTTTTGGCGGTTTCAATATCAGTTACATCCGTATGAACAATTGAATTTCCTAAGATACGACGATTAACCATTGCTTCAATTTTATCCAAATCAGCTTTAGCAATAACTTCATCGTGAGAAAAATCAAAACGTAATTTATCACCGTCTACCAATGAACCTTTTTGAGTCACTGTTTCACCCAGAACACTACGAAGCGCAGCATGCAATAAATGTGTTGCGGAGTGATTGCGAGCAATACGCTTGCGTCTACGCGCATCAACTTTAGCCTCAAGCACATCACCAACTTTAATCGCACCACTTAGCACCATACCATGATGTTCAAATGCGCCAGTTTTTTGTTTTTGCGTATTAGCAACTTCAAACTCAATGTCTTTTGCGCTTAATGTGCCACTATCGCCCACCTGGCCACCTGATTCACCATAAAAACTGGATTGTGCTAATACAATAATGCCGTGATCGCCCGCTTCAATCGAATCAACCAGCTCACCATCCTTAATCAACGCTTGTACTGATGAGCTATTTTCCAATTGCTCGTAGCCTAAAAATTCAGTCACATCACTAACATCAACACCTTTTTGCGTGGTTTTAAAATCGCCTGCCAAACGCGCTCTGTCGCGCTGCTTAGTCATCTCTACTTCAAAACCTGGCATGTCAATGGTGAGATCGCGCTCACGAGCAACATCAGCCGTTAAATCAACTGGGAAGCCATACGTATCGTAAAGCTTAAAGACGGTTTCGCCATCAATTTCACCGCCTGTTAGATTGGCAATTGCAGCTTCTAAAATACCCATGCCTTGGTCTAATGTTTGTGCAAAACGCTCTTCTTCACGCTTTAAAACTTTTTCGACATTCGCTAAAGATTTTTTGAGTTCTGGATAAGCCTCTTTAAATTCTAATGCAAGTACAGGCGCCAAACGATAGAAAAAAGTTTTCTCGATACCAATTTTATGGCCATGGCGAATTGCACGACGAATAATACGACGCAGTACATATCCGCGCCCTTCGTTTGATGGAATGACACCATCCACAATCATAAATGCCGTTGAGCGAATATGGTCAGCAATCACACGAACTGATGCATTATCTGTTTTAATACCAGCATCTTTAGGCGTTAGCTCAACGACTGCCTTAGTTAAACTCTTAAACCCATCTGTATCGTAGTTGTTATTTTCATGTTGAAGTACGGCAGCTAAACGCTCAAGCCCCATGCCAGTATCTACACAAGGTGCATCTAATGGTTTCAGATAACCGTCTTCTTGTTTGTCATACTGGGTAAAAACCAAATTCCAAATTTCAATATAGCGGTCGCCATCTTCATCGGCATGGCCTGGCGGACCACCAGCAATCTCTTCACCATGATCATAAAAGATTTCACTCGATGGGCCACACGGTCCAGTATCGCCCATTTGCCAAAAATTATCTTTGGCACCACAACGGGAAATTCGATTTTTAGGAAAACCAATTTCATTTACCCAAATCGCCTCAGCTTCGTCATCCTCTTCAAACACACTAATCCATAGCTTTTCTTTTGGTAGGCCAATTTCAACCGTTAAAAACTCCCATGCATATTCAATAGCTTCACGTTTGAAATAATCACCAAATGAAAAGTTACCCAACATTTCAAAGAATGTGTGGTGACGAGCTGTATAACCGACATTTTCAAGATCGTTATGCTTGCCACCAGCACGCACACAACGCTGACAACTAACTGCACGTGTGTACGGGCGCTTTTCTACGCCACTAAACACATCCTTAAACGGCACCATGCCAGCATTAACAAACAGCAAGGTTTTGTCATTATGCGGAATAAGTGACGAGCTCTTTTCAACGGTATGGCCTTTCGAGGCGTAAAAATCTAAGAATTTTTGTCTAATTTGTGCAGTTTTCATGCGCGTAAAACATTATATAAAAAGGCTTTATTATACTGATTAACTCACTACTTAAACGATAAGCGAGGTATCGCCAGCGCCTTGTCGGATAATTTCAACCTGACCAGAGGTTAGGTTAATTACCGTGGTTGGTTGTGGCGGACAATAACCATCATCAACAATCACATCAACCAATTTTTCAACCGCATCACGAACGTCATCAATATCGTAAAATTCACATCCGGGCAATATCAGTGACACACTCATCAATGGCTCATCAAGCGAGGCAAGCAAGGCTTGCACTACGCCGTGTTCAGAAATACGTAGGCCAATGGTTTTTTTCTTTTCGTGCAAGAGGCGCTTAGGCACATCTCGCGTACCTTCTAGAATAAAAGTATAAGGACCGGGCAAAATTTTCTTTAGCAAGCGAAAAGCATTATTATCCAATTTAGCATATTCACCAATATGCGCTAAATCGCGCATCATTAAAGTGAAATCATGGCGCTTCGAGAGTTGTCTGATTTGACGAATGCGCTCTAAACCGGCTTTATTACCCAAAGCTGTGCCAAGTGCATAGCCTGAATCTGTTGGATAAACAATAACGCCACCAGATTTAAGCTCGCTAACCACTTGATCAATTAATCGTTGTTGTGGATTTTGCGGATGAATTTTAAGTAGCTTTGCCATTAATACCCTCTCCAAATTGCATTTTCAAGGTTGGGCATCTCAAGTAATTTGGCAATTTGCACACGTTGATTTGGCCAACCATGATAATCAGAACCTTGAGAAGACAGCAAATCAAACTCTGTCGCCCACTGATTTACTAGTGTTATTTCATCTAAACTGCTAGATCCAGTAACCACTTCAACGCCGTCTAATCCTGCGCCAGCCAAATGGCTTAATAATCGCTTAACTTTGGTATTGGTCATGCGGTAACGCAATGGATGCGCCAAGACTGCTTGTCCACCTGCCGCATGTATCCAGGCAATTACCTCGTCATACTCGGCCCACTTGCCGCCCACACCACCAGGTTTTTTACCTGTTAAAAAACGCTTAAAAACACTACGCATATCCTTACACACGCCTTCTTGAACCAACATTTGGGCAAAATGTGTGCGAGTAATCATGCTTTTTTTAGCAATAGCTTGAGTTTTTTCCATGGCATTAAATACACCAGCACCACCCAAACCTCGCGCCATCTTCTCGGCACGAACTCTGCGAAACGCTTGATGCTGTTTAAGCCCTGCCTGAAGAGTTTCATTTTTAATATCGACATCTAGCCCAACAATATGCACGGTCATATTACTCCACATGGCAGATATTTCCACACCATGAATTAGCTTCAAGTCAATTTTATCCGCTTGTTGTTGTGCCTCTAACAATCCATCTGTCGTGTCGTGATCAGTCAACGCAAATACATCACAACCCTCTTTTTTAGCGAGGCGCACCACTTCACTTGGAGACAAAACGCCGTCTGAATAATAAGAATGATTGTGTAAATCAATTTTCATAATCAATATTATCCGCGATTAGAACCTATCCAACACTTCTTTTAAAAAAGCAAAAAAAAAAAAAACGATTTATGGTCTATAATAATCCATTATGAAAAAATGGTACTTAATCAAAACTAAGCCTAAACAAGAGGCAATTGCTACACTTAATCTAACCAACCAAGGCTTTGAAGTGTTTTTTTCAAAAGCTATAATTAAGAACAAAACTCAGGCGCTATTTCCAGGGTATTTATTTATTCAGCTAGATGATAAAAATCAAAATTGGACACCCATTCGCTCGACACAAGGTGTCGCTAACTTTGTACGCTTTGGATTAAGCTTTGCCATTGTTCCTAATAACATTATTAGACTCATTAAAATTCAACAGCAACAAACCATTGAAAAACTGATTAATATTTACTCACATCAAAAAGGTGATAGTATTGAAATTCAATCAGGTGCTTTTAAAGGTCAAAAGGCGATATTCCAAAACTACAACAGTCGTGATCGAGTCATTGTGTTGTTAAAGTTAATTGGCCAACAACAAGAAGTAGAATTGCCTGAAAAAGAAGTTGTTGCAGTCTAGTCCATGAACAGCCGTTCAAAGTTTATAATCTCAGTTAAATATTAATCATAAATCCTTATGTGTGGAATCGTTGGTGGTGTATGCCAAAATAACATTACTCCCGTTTTAATTGATGGCTTGAAGCGTCTCGAATACCGCGGTTACGACTCTGCAGGCGCTGTGGTTTTAGCCAAGGATAACGAGTTAAATCGCGCAAGAGCCGTTGGCAAAGTTATCAATCTTGAAAACGCCATTAAAGATAAGCAAAAACCACTTGATGGCGCCATAGGAATTGCGCACACTCGTTGGGCAACTCATGGCGAGCCATCTTCTAGAAATGCCCATCCACACATTTGTAATCACAGTGTTAGTGTTGTGCATAACGGTATTATTGAAAATTTTCTTGAATTAAAAAAAGAGCAGCAAGCACAAGGTTACAATTTCACCTCAGATACCGATACTGAAGTTATTGCTCACGCCATCCACAAGGCGCTAGAGGTCGATAACAACCTTCTTAAAGCAACTCAAAAAGCCATCAAAACTTTTGAAGGGGCTTACGGCGTTGGCGTTATCTCACCAAAAGATCCTAGTCGCGTTATTGCTGCGCGTAGCGGCTCGCCACTGGTAATCGGAATTGGTAAAAAAGGTAATTTTATCGCCTCTGATCAAATGGCGCTGCTTGACATCACTAAGGAATTTATCTTTTTAGAAGAGGGCGATATTGCTGACATCACTCTCAACTCAATCACAATTTACGACATAGATGGCAAACAAGTTGAACGAGAAATTAAAACCTCAAAACTTAAATCCGGCCAAACATCTAAACGTGACTATGATCATTATATGCTTAAAGAAATTTTTGAACAGCCCCAAGCTATTCAAGATACATTAGAATCAAGAATTACTAAAGATGCAGTGCTCACCTCTGCTTTCGGTCATCAAGCCAAAGACATTTTCAAAAATACTCAGTATATTCAAATTATTGCCTGTGGCACTAGTTATAACGCTGGCTTGGTAGCTAAATATTGGCTAGAAGATATTGCCAAAATTCCCACCCATATTGAAGTAGCCAGTGAATATCGCTATCGTAATCCAATTATCTCAAACAACACGCTATTCATTACCATCTCACAAAGTGGCGAAACAGCAGACACGCTAGAGGCGCTAAAATCAGTCAAAAAATGCAGTAAGGGTAAAGAAATACACACACTTACCATTTGTAACTCAGCAGAGTCATCTCTCACCCGTGAGTCAGAGCTTACTTTTTTAACTCATGCAGGTCCTGAAATTGGTGTTGCCAGTACTAAAGCCTTTACCACTCAGTTAGTATCACTTGCATTATTATCAATAGCAGTAGGTAGGTGCCATAAACAAGTGTCCAGACAGCAGGAAGCTAAGATTGTTGACGGGCTAAATCGACTTCCAGGATTAATCAAAAAAACACTTAAACAAGAAGATCAAATTAAAGAATTGGCCAAAACCTTTAAGGATAAATTTAATGCTATATTTTTGGGTAGAGGAACCATGCATGCTATTGCTATGGAAGGCGCGTTAAAACTTAAAGAAATCAGCTACATTCATGCTGAAGCTTTTCCGGCAGGCGAGTTAAAACATGGGCCCATTGCTTTAATTGATAAAGACACGCCTGTTATTGCCATTGCACCAAACGATCAATTGCTTGACAAGCTTAAATCTAACCTTCAAGAGGTTAAATCAAGAGGGTCAGAAATGATTGTGTTTGAAGATGAGGCTGCAAAAGTAGTACCCATGCAAGGTATGACTATTGTGCCTACAACCACAGATCTTGGACGTATCACTGCGCCCATTATTTTCACCATCCCACTACAATTACTTAGCTATCATGTCGCCTTAGTCAAAGGCACCGATGTAGATCAGCCACGTAATTTAGCTAAGTCGGTTACTGTCGAATAAAGTTCCTATAACACATGAAAAATCAACTGATTTATGTCATAGGAAAATTAATTTGCAGCTGTGGAATGAGTTTGCATGTACTTTAAACAATCCCCTGCACTTTGGCAAAAGCATTGGTAGCTTCAACAAAACCTTTAACGCTGCCACAATCATATCTAATGCCTTCAAATTTATAAGCAATGACCTTGCCCTGCTTGGCTAGTGTCATCAGTGCATCGGTAATTTGAATTTCACCATTTTTATCCGGGCTGGTATTTTCCAGTACATCAAAAATTTCTGGCGTTAGAATATATCTACCAATAATGGCTAAATTGGTTGGTGCAGTTTCTGGGCTTGGCTTTTCAACCATCGAATTAACTTGATAAGCATTATTCGAACCTTTTAACAACTCGCCATCAATAACGCCGTATTTATCCACATCAGTCATGGGCACCTCTTCAATGGCAACAATACAGCAACCAGGGTGTTGCTCATAAAGTTTAGTCATTTGCTTAAGCACCGAATCATCTTCGCTCGTGCATAAGTCATCTGGCAAGATAACGGCAAACGGTTCATTACCAATCAGTGGCTTTCCGGTATAAATGGCGTGCCCCAAACCTAGCATCTGATCTTGCTCAACATAAGTAAAGTCGCACTGCTCTGATGCGTAATTAACCTCATCGAGTAATGAGGCTTTAGCAGTATCTTTAATGCTAGCTTCAATATCAGGGTGTGGCTCGAAGTGATTTTTAATGGCTTGCTTATATTTGCTAGTAACCATAGCCATGGTTGTCATACCAGCACTCATGGCTTCTTCCACGCCGTATTGAATGAGTGGCTTAGTAAGTATAGGTAACATCTCTTTAGGGATGGCTTTAGTAGCTGGTAAAAAACGCGTTCCATAACCTGCCACAGGGAACAAGCACTTGTTAATTTTGATGAATGGTTCAAGACTAAACATTGATTTCATTAACTTTTCCTTTGATGACAATATTGCAACAGTTTAGTTCTTCAAATTTTCTTTAAGGATAAGCTTTCCATCCTCAACCCCAGGCTGATCATAAGTGTTAATTTGCAAAAATTGACCAATGGTGGAAACCATAAGCTGATAACTAAACATCAACTTAGCGATATTATATTCATCTACAGTACGAATAGTAACCACATCACATGGAATATCTTTTTGCACTTCCACCGACTTAATCGTGGCATCCGCTTGTTTATTAAGCAACTCATTAAAACTTAAACCATTGACATAATCCAAGCCTAAATCTGTAAATTTGCCATCATCATCTGCTGGAATTTTGGCATTGTCTTTTAGGTCGCCAACCTTAATAAAAGTAACCGTTTTATCACGTACGCCATCCATAATCAGTTGCAAAAAACTATGCTGATCAACCGGGCCAACTAACGCTACTGGCGTCAGTGCTTGACGCGTATCATTAATATTTTTCTTACCCAAAGACTCTGCCCAAAGCTGCACATACCACTTGTTAAAACTCTCAAGTGTTGACGAATAAGAAAACACCGTATTAATATTAAACCGTGATTTATTTTCAACCAAGAATCGTGCTTTTCTAACAATTGGCTTGTAATAATCCCCTTGCTCAAAAAAGCTATCTGATACACGCTTACAGCCATTCAGTAGATTGTCAATATCCACACCTACCATCGCTAAAGGCACCAAGCCCACTACGCTAAACACCGAAAAACGCCCACCGACATTTTCAGGCAAATCAAAGGTCTTAATATTATTATCATTGGCGAACTGAGTTAACTTGCTTCTAGCTTCTGAAACAATGGTGCAGTTGTCACTATTAATTTCAACTAATGAATTCAAATATTTAAACAAACTAATGGTTTCAATAGTATTGCCTGATTTAGAAATAACCACAAACTGAGCATCTTTTAGATCAACTTTTTTTAAACACTGCTTGATTTTAAGTGGGTCAATGGTTTCTAAAAATAACAGATCCTTGGTGTAATTACTAGAAGGCAATAAAAACTCATAAATCGCCCTTGCGCCTAGACTAGAACCACCAATACCTAGTACAACAATGTGCTTCTTATTAATACTTTTGGCATAGTCTTTAATCGCACTCGTATCTTGATAAGGCAAATCGTAATAACCAATGTCCTTGCGCTCAGCTTTTAGGCGTTCAAAAATCTCTGTATTGGATTTGATTTGATAGAAATTTTTGTTGTATTCCATGCCAATATTAAATGTTCCAGATTGAGTTGATTATACTGAATGTTTAATTTTAAATAGGTTTTCGTTTAACATAGTGCCTATAGTAATTTAAGAAAAAATTCACCATGGTTTATAACAATATCGATTTTAATAATAAAACAATCTTAATCACCGGTGGCGCTGGCTTTATTGGCAGCAACCTAGCCTTTTATTTTCAAGATAATTACCCTGATTCACAAGTGGTGGTATTCGATTGTTTTAGAAGTGAAGCCACTTTTGCTAATGGCAATTTACAAAGCTTTGGTCATTACAAAAATTTGATTGGCTTTACTGGTGATGTGGTGTGTGGCAATATTAACAATAAAGTCGACTTAGCCTTACTAGATGATTATAAATTTGACTATATGTTTCATCAGGCAGCGATTTCAGACACTCGTGTATATGACCAAGAGATTGTGATGCAAACCAATGTCAATTCGTTTTATGACTTACTTAACAAGGCCAAATCTGATGATTCAGTAATGGTATATGCCAGCTCTGCAGCAACCTATGGCAGCTTACCTTCGCCACAAACTGTCGGCAAAGAAAACCCTGAAAATCCGTATGGATTTAGTAAATACATGATGGATCAGATTGCTTATCGCTATGCAGATGAAAACCCAGACATGACCATTGTTGGCCTTAAGTTCTTTAACGTATATGGCCCGCGTGAATACTACAAAGACAAAACTTCATCAATGGTAATCCAACTTGGGCATCAAATTTTAGACGGTAAAGCACCAAAATTATTTGAAGGGTCAGATCAAATTCTGCGTGACTTTATCAATATTGAAGATGTGGTACAAGCCAATATTAAAGCCTGCAACCCTAAGGAAAATGGCACCTATAACGTGGGCACAAGCAACCCAAGAAGCTTTCAAGATATTGCTGATATTCTGCAAATTGAGCTTGGCACAGACTTAGGTACTAATTACATTCCAAATCCGTATGATGGTTATCAGATGCACACCCAGGCCGATATTAGCACCTCGCAAACCAACTTAGGTTTTGAGCCAGTTATCAGCTTAGAGCAAGGCATTAAAGCCTACATTTCTGACATTAAACGCCTGCATGGTACTGATATCTCATGATTGATTTTCAGGGAAAATCGCCAAAATTATT
>ERZ1046876.495-NODE-495-length-30217-cov-6.595783_pt1 | contig 30217 bp, 23 predicted proteins | sample MGYA00383094_ERZ1046876 | MGnify/ENA primary metagenome ERZ1046876 (study PRJEB29581, sample SAMEA5548364) | metagenome | biome: marine; feature: coastal; material: water | depth 50 m | study: Short-term variability in the microbial, nano- and picoplankton...
AACGGACCGCTTGAAATGTGATGGATGACACTCCTCCAAATTTAGACGGTGAGATCCAAACTCCGCCGTCTTCATCAAGAACAATGGGCATAGCACGGTCGCCATCGACAACATGGAATTGATGGACTAAAAGAGCGATGTCCGCCCCAGATTCTTCAGCGAGTTCTCGTGCTTGCGAATACGGTAACCAATCTCCGTGTTTAATTCCTGTTAGGTTATCATTCCAGCGAGGTGCAGGACAGGAAATAGCACGTAAATCACTGTGTAATTTTGGTGCATCACGTAACTTATAATCTACACTTTTACCGATAGTTATTCTAAGCAAACCATCTTCATCAAGCGGTAGGACCAATTCTGGAATTTCGATGCCGATAATTCCGGCATGGACCCGTAATCGAGCAAGGTGGAGGTCTAGCATACAAGCTCTACCATCAAGTACCCTTATCGTGGTGAAAACCTCATCTCGAGGATTGCTCATCGGTCCTCACAACAAGTCATCAAGGAAGGATGTGTCGATTGAGCTTTGACCAGTTTGTGGCTGTACTGGCTGTGCAGGTTGTGGTGCTGGCTGTTGCCAATTGTTTGTGCTTTGGTTTTCAATTCGCTGTGCTGCGCCGATTATATTCTGCTCAGATTGTGGTGCGAAAAGGGTCTGTGGTGCTTGAGTTGGTTGAACTGCTGCGCCTGAGAAACCAATGTCTTCATCCCAGCCAGAACGAGATTGGATGCCCCAAGTGGCTTCTTGCAATTCGTAATTTTTGTCGCGACCACTGCGGCCTCCTCTAACAACAAGTAGCAGTAAAATTGCAATTATTAATGCAAATGCTCCGATCAATATCACTTCAGGAGTCATCAGATTAGAGAATTCGGAACTTTCGGAATTTGATACTCCTTCCTCGACCCCTCCCGAATTATCAATTTCGGCTGGCTCTAATTCATATGCGATAATATTCTTCTTATTCGAATCATCATCCATTGCTGAAACACCAATCCAATATGAGTTCTCAGAATTCAGTCCCGTAAACAAATCTTCTGAAATAACCAAGAAATTAGATGCCGGTAGAGTTCCTACCAAACTAGCTTCATCGGTATTAGTGAAATTAGATGCTGACATGTAGACCATGTACCCGCGAACATCACTAGAAGAAGAATGAGTCCATGACACTTGGACTTCTCCGCCAACCCACTTTGCGCTAATACCCTCGATATCAGGTAGATTCGAGCCATCATCAAGGTCTCCGTCGGCAATGGCAATTGCTGATTCCGTGTTCAGGTTGTCGAGATGCGCGTTTCCTACATAATCTACTGCGACCACTGCGACAGTTATCTCAATACCTTTTACAATCATATTCCCATCCGAGAGAGTATCGATTACAATCGGCATTACAGGGTCTCTATCGACAATAGTAAGCAACGGATTTCTGGGGCCACTGCTACTACTTCCAACAGCAGAGAAATCCCTAGATGCTGCATAAATCTCGTATGCGTGTATGTCACTGTCGATTGATGGTGTAAATTGAAGCAATAGTGCTGATCCATCATCGTCCAAGCGATCTTCAAGAATTAAGCCATCAACCCTTGAAGGAGGTTTGATGTCATTTTGATTATCAATTGGAATAACACTCGCTTGTGATAGTCCGAAGATGTGTACGTTTCCTTTGAGGTCGTGGACGGTTACTGTTACGTGTAATTCAATACCTGGAGTAATTGAAGCCGCTTCAGATTGTAACAGACCATTGCCGCCGTAAAGAGCGTTTTCTAAAGTGATTGTCATTTTATTATCATCAGCCCCAACTGTCTGTTTGTCGATTAATAGACACGCACAATATATCGAATCCGGATAATAAACACTGATTATTGATCCACTGTCATCCAAATCTCGCAAATCATCAACAGCGTGCTCTGAAGCCCATATTGTATAATGTGAGAAATCGGGTGCATTGGAAGTAGTCCAAGAAACATCGATTGCGGTTCCATCATCATCTGCGTGATCCCATGCATCGATTAGGGTGATTCTTGATGGTGCGATTCCGACTATCGAACTGGTAAATGGTGTTACTTCAAGAATCGTGACATCTCCAAGGTCAGCATTAAGCCACTTATCACTAGCTACCACTCCGACCCAGTAAGTGGTTTCGTCAATCAATAAATCATCACCAATCATAGAAATATATGTCGAACCTTCATCGCAGTTGGTAATTATCTTCACAGGCGTAAAGTCAATAACACTGGTTGGTCTTTCTACACCGTCGATTTTCTCTTTGATGTAAACCGTGATGAAAGCACAATCTTCTGCAATACTCTCGCCCCATCCAACTTCGATTACCCCGCCATCATCATCTGGAACATCCATGGCCCAAACATCGGTTAGTTTGGATGGAGGAATTCCATCATTGATGCCCCCTGTAGGAATTACTGGTCCTATAATTGTCGGATTAAGTGAGTCCTCTTGGCCCGCAAAGTCTACACAAGTCATTGCAATCCAATATGGACTACCTGCTTCGAGACTGATAATCGTAGTATTACCGTCTATTGGTAGAAGTTCAAAGTCAGGTGATAACCCGACTACATCAGATATTGCTACTACCGATGCATAGACGTTCGCGTGTGATGTGTCATCAGCAGTACAACGAGCCCATTCAACTTCAAGTTCGCCGTCCATTCCACCTTCAAACGGTCTCGCATCTACCCAAGAAGGGGATAGAGGTAAGTTATCTATTGGTGAAGTTGGGTCTATTGCAAAAGAGGGTGTGCCATACTTGTTATTGTCATATTTGACCACTATCAATGCCCAATAATCTTGCCCATCTATAAGCGGTAGGCCATTTGCAGATTCTACTTGTGCATTCAGCTTTTGGTGCTGTGAAATGGTGGTGTCAGGAGTAAGTAGCAACAAATCTTCGGCAGTAGTATCATTCGCCCATTCGCTATCGCTAAGATAAATCATATAACTATCGAAATCAGCATCGTGAACCAAACTCCAAGATGCCTGTAATACTTTACCGCCATCATCGGGTTTATCCTCAAATGATATCAGAGAAATTGGCGTTTCTGTCTTCACCCAATCATAAGTCATCCTAACTTCTATCGAACCATTCGAAGGTGATGCAAGCCCAAGGGTAACGATACTGCTACCATTGATTATTCTACCATCGTCTACCATGGTTTGGAAGGTTTGCATAAGAGTTGGGTCATTTGAAAGATTCAAAGTACTGCGATAATTAAGTAAATTCATCTTAGCCCAAGTAGCAGCACCAGGAGAAGATGATGACAACCCAAGGCTAAGAGTGCGTAATGTAATTCCGTGAGGTCCTGCAAAGCCAAACTCATTCAAAGTGTAACTTTCACCAGCAGCGAAATATGAAATCTGATTTCCTGGATGTGTGAAATCACTGATATCTCTAGAATAATTGCCGACGTTTGCTGAAAGTGGCATTGCTCTCCTCATATTGACTTCATTGATTCTTACTCCTGAAGAACTCCACCTCTCCAAGCCATCATCACCAATTAGCCATATTCCATTGCTAGAGATCACTCCAGCATAGGTGTCCGCTGTAGAAACTTTACGTATCAACTGATGATTGGCTAGAGTTGCTTGAACCACGGTAGCACCATCATTACTCGTGATTAACAATCTGGTACCATCGCTGTACATGTCAGTTACCAAAGCACCACTCAATTGCCAAAGTGCAACCCCATTTTCAAATTCTGTCGAAGTCATGTTGTAGTGAACTATCGGTGATTCTGTAGTAGCAACATGTACACCCCATGAGTCACTTGTCAGCGCCTTAACTTCATTGGAAGGCAGTTGATCGAACATGTGATGTTCTGTTATCTGTTCATTGCCCGTTCCTTGAGAATCAAGCACGAGACTGGTTACTCCTGGGCGAGAAAGATCACTACCGCGATGACTAATATATGCATTCAATACGTTGGATCCTGGTATGCCAACCCCTGGCATTAACTGTATATTTTGAGCATCGGTACCAATCATTCCATCAGCAGATGTCAATCCTCCTAAATTGATCTCTGAATCTATAAGCCAGCGATCGACCCCTCCCGGTGAGGTCACATAGAGAATGATGTAGTCTCCGCTACTTGACTGCGGTGCAGATAAGTCTTGGATATCATTCGATGAAAGACCGTTTTGCATTGTTAATGGAGCATCCCATGACTTTGTGATTTTATTCCATACGCCAATTCCACTATTTGTGCCTACAAAGACATAATCATCTACTTCAGCAAATGAAGAGATAATATTGGAAGGTAGACCATTCATTAGAACCGCTGCATCCCATGCAGAAGAAGATGTATTCCATACCTGTACTCCCGCTGTCGCAAAATCATTACTTTCTAATCCAATAGCAACTTGATCGCCTTCGATTGAGATTCCATCTACGTAGTCATGGAGTCCTGAAGAAAGACCAACAGTACTTCCAGTAGATATGTCGAGAGCGAATAATCCTAGGCCTGTCAATGAACCCCAAAGAGTAGTGCCGTCAAATTCGAGGTCCTTCGTGGTTAGACCTGTTGTCGACCAACTCCTCGTCCAAGTGATTGCACCGGCTGAGTCTCTAGTGCCTTCTAAGATTCCAGTATTACCGCCGCCGCCACCGAAGTCTAAATCATTGGTAGCTACGTAAATATGGGTGTTATTTCCAACTACATTACTTATCCAACCATCTTCTAAATCTGGATTGTCGATTAAGATCGTGAAAGTATTCACCGAGTTCATTGGATGTATTATGACTCGACTCAATCCTTGGCCTCCTTGGCCAATTAGTAAATCGGTACCGTCAGTTGAGAAAGCGGAAACTGCTGCGCCACCGAATTGAGTAAATCCATTGGAATAAGTGCTACCGCTGCTTGGTATTACTGAAAGGCCACCTTCTAAAAAGCCACTATCCTTTTCATGGCCAACGAATAAATCACCATCAAACCAAATTAATCCATCACTATCAGTGCCACCGTCACTCACACCAACACTATCTGTGAAAATCGGATCTAGCCATACATCATTTGTAACATCATAGCGAGAGATCCCCCTATTGTCTGAGCCATAGCCGACATAAAGGGTATCTTGGTCGTCACAGGTAACTGAATTGACATCATCGTCATTTTCTAGGTCTTGATTGGAAACTTGAGACCATTGTGTTCCGTCGAACATTGATAAGCCTGCATTATTGTTTAGCATAGCCGCAAATATCCATCCGCCGCAGCCTGCTAGTGAAATTGGGTATCCGTTTTCAATTCCAGGAACATCCTGTGTCCACGAGTCCCAATTGCCACTAGAATCTAATCTCAAAATTGTAGCACTGTCGAATTGTGTACCCCACCATCTTTCGACTACTGACGAGGTCCCGATCCATAGTGAACCATCGATTATCTCTAATTCATCAACTTCCTCTTCAGCATCATTAGGTAAACCGTTTCCAGGCGTCCATGATGCTGACCAACTATCGGTTTGTAGATCCCAGCGCTTAACTCCATCTTCACTTGCAAAAAGGACCTCAGAATCCCATTCGACGATTGCTCTAATCGGTAAATCTAGATCTGTTGAATCAAAAACATCTTTTTGCACGCCTGTAGAATCATAACGAATTATCGACCTTTCGCCCCAAGAAACCCACAGATCTCCAGTACTATCTCTTAGGGTTTCAACATCATTTACTTCATCGGCCACTTCCACATTAGCCATCCATGAGTCTGAACTGATATTCCATTGAGCTAGACCGCCATCGGGTTGATCGTTTCCTTGCGAATATTCCGAAACTCCAATAGTAAGAATTTCTCCTGTTAATCCCATTCCATAAGTCCAACCATTGATTCCTAATTGATTACCAGCGTCTAGACTTGGGAGTGCTGTTTGAGTCGAAAGGTCAATTCTGCGAATTTGGTCTTCGCCCCATCCTCCGTCTCCATATTGCCATTGGTAACGATAGTGAAGAACATCATTTGCAACCACCATCTGATATGGGTTTCGTGATCCTGGATACTGAGAAGAAGAATCTGCCCAATGTAAAATTTCAGTAGAATTAACCACATCGATTAATTGTACGCCGTCGCCACCTCCTACCCAAAGTCGGTTAGGATTGGAATCCTTTGCAATCGATGTGATTCCAATGTCATTGAGAACTCCAAATGATTCATCCCAAGTAGGCAACCATTCAGATGAGGATAAGTTGTAGCGGGCTAAACCAATGTTTCTCAATCCGACATAAACTATGTCGTCAATAATTGCCGTTTCAGCAAAACCATCGCTAGAAGCTTCGGATTCCCATGTCTCGTAAACAGTATCGTTGTATATGCCAAATAATGCAACTCCACTTTTAGTACCAACGTACAGAGTTGGGTCTTGGTTAACTACACTAGTTACATCATTGCTTGGTAGACCATTATTATCACTAAAACATTGTTCGAATTGAAGAGTGCTTTTTGTGTAACGGCATAGCCCTGAATTTGTTGCTGTGTAGATGTAAGTTCCAGTATTTGTAATGTCATAGGTTTGATAATTTCGATCGTTGTATAATTCAGTAATCGAATTCCCATCCCAACTTTCTAGACTTCTTTGTGTTGCAATGTACAGGTTGTTAGTGATAGTGTCAGTCCAAAGTGCGTTTATTTCATTCGATGAAATCGAGTTTGCACCTCCGCTTCCAGGGGTATTACCACCGCCGCCGCCGGTATTGGAAAACTGCAGTGGCGTAAGTATTTCACCGGTAATCAAATTCTTCCTAGCAACGCCATAATCCCATAAACCAACGTAAAGTACATCATCTCTTATTGCGACTGGCATTTCCTGTGAATATACTACACCAGTTGAAATCCATGGACTTAGTAACTGTCCAGTAGAGAGGTCGATTCTGATTATTCCATCGCTTTCAGAGGCAGCATAGGCGATTCCTCCGGCAATTGTGACATCATTTAGAAAAATGCTATCGAGATCGGAATTGGAATCAAAAATAGTAATTGATGGAGTTACAGAGGACATGTTGATCAATGACAATCCCTCGCCAAAATGAGATGTTATTATCATGTTTCCATATCCAGCAATCCCCGTTACAGAATCAGATGCCAAACCATCACTGAAATCAAGATGCAACGGAGGTGATGAAAGCGAGGTAGAATCATAGATGTTCAATCCGTCCTCTTCCATTCCAACTAAAAGATCAGTTCCAGAAGAGCTTAGAGAAGATATCATTTCAGTCGAAGGTAATGATTGAATCCAAGTACTCGAGGATTTATCAAATACATCAATTGCAAATTCGCTAGCAAGGTAAACTCTCGAGCCTATTTCTGTAATTGCAATCATATTTTCAGACGAGGGGCCGCTACCAATAGTGAGCATCCCCTGGTGAAGTGGAGTAGAGCCAGGCACCAGTTTTGCCAACCTTCCACTACCGTCTGTGATGAGTATTGTAGAGTCGATTGGAGCGCGGCTACCACCTGATGGCCAAAGCACACTGTTACGTCCATCTCCTCCTAAAGTCAGAGATGTCAATGAGGTTGATGTTGAAAAAGCACCCGTTACGGATGAGTAAATTTGTAAATCGCTCACACCTAAGATAAATAATTCATCGCCATAGACTTCCAAGCCTGCCACTCTATCATTGAGTAGCCAATTGCTCGCATCCCAAGCGGCCTTCCATAAATCTCCCTGTACATCGTAGCGTCCAATTCCAGCATCAATACTACCAAAGAATAATTGATTGCCAACACGAACTATATCGGTGATTTGGTCACTATGCAAATCATTAGCAGTCGACCAAGTGCTCAGAGGAGAATTGGTCACCAAATCCCATCTTGCTACACCTGCTGCAGAAAATGCCATATCATCATCGAAATAATCCCAGAGAGGTATGTAAAGGACCCCCGCGTCCTCAAAAATACCTCTTGGCGAACCATATGGCCAATTCGGAGTTCCGCTTGCCTGTTCTAATATCCATCCAGATTGTGTATTGTCAAGCGTGTGGACTCCTTGTGGGCTAAATCCCCAAATATTACCGTTTGAGTCTGCATAAATCTGAGTCATTATATCGTCAGCAGCGGGTGGATCGGGTAGTGGATTTAGCGGCAAGGAATTTGAAGCAGATATTGCATGGACTCCGTCATCTTTTGTTGCGACAAGTATACGGTTACCTGAAGCATCTAATTCTAAATCAAGGATTAATCCAGCGTTTTCAAATTCAATGACGTCGATTATCGATGGATTGGAATTAGCATCAAGTATGATTATTACTTCATTAAAAGCAAGAATCAATCTGCCATCAGCAGGATGGATAAGAGAATCTCTTAGGGTGATGTCCACTGGTTGTAAGGATACTGCAGGATCTGCTGGTGCTAGGGCTTCGAATACTAAATCAGTAATCTCTGCGCCTGCTGGTATTTGCCAATTTGCTGTGTTGTCGTAATCAGGATTGAGTCTGCCGGTATGAGGATTAGAACCCGTAAATGAATTACTTTGTCCTAAAGTTCCTTCACCGCCCCAGTCAAAGAGAGTTTGCCCATTATTATCGGAATAGATTAGTGGTTCATCGATAAAAAGTCCCTTTGCTCCATCAACACGTATTTCCATAGTCAGATTAGAAAGATCTGCACCCGCAGCAAAATCCATAGTCCATTCAACTAGACCACCCTTGCCAATAGAAGAATCTGCTCCAATTGCATCTAACTGCAGCCATCCAGTGTCATTATAACCATTTTCAGGCCAATTTGTGACTCCTGTAGAATGTGCCGTGGCCGTTGGCGCTGTTAGAATTGGTAACACTGATGATAGTAACATCAGGAGACAAAGTGAGACCGCTTTAGTCGGCTTCGTGACAGGGCCGTAGGCCCTAGCAACAGATTTCATACCTCAGCAGCGGAGACCTATCATATTTGAAAGCCGTGTTCTTCTGTCAACTAGTTGCATCAAATTAGCCATCAAAGGTCATTGAGTGTTCCTTGGTCACCAATTTGTAACATTCTAATCGAACATGTCCTTCCAGTAATTGCTTCAGGAGACCCAGAAACCGCTATGATAATATTACCTGATTGTAATCTGCCATCAGCGTACAATGCCGCTGTTGCAGATCCGATCGTATCTCTTGCTCTTGGCATTTGTTCTACTACTATGCCATGCACTCCAGGTAGAATAGTGGTGCGTCTGGCTGCTCTTACGCGATCTGTCATCGCAGTTACTGGCATATCAGGGCGGTAGGCTGCGACTAATTTCGCTGCGTTACCGTGCTCGGTGGCAACGATGATGTGATCCGCTTTTACATCCCTAGCTAATTGAACTGCAGCGCCAGCAACAGCCCTAGTGCTCTTGTAAGTGGCTAACGCAGGAGGAGGTGGAAGTTCAGAGATAACTTCGTCGACCGCTGTTGCGATTTTAACCATGGTTTGTAAAGCGGCAACTGGATGATCGCCCCCCGCGGTTTCGCCGCTGAGCATTATTCCGCTCGCCCCTTGCCTGATAGCCGTGGCGACATCGCTTACCTCTGCCCTAGTTGGGCGCGGGTTTTCAACCATAGATTCAAGCATCTGCGTAGCAACAATCACTGGTTTTCCGCGCTGCAAACACGTAAGTACGATTTTTTCTTGTGCTGCTGGCACTTGTTCTAAAGGTATCTCGACTCCGAGGTCGCCTCTAGCAACCATAACAACATCAGCAATATCCACGATTTCTACCAGGTGTTTCAATGCTGAGGGATGTTCGATTTTAGCGATTATCCATGTATGCATACCAGCTTCTTCAATCATTTCTTTAGCGGGAATCAGGTCTTCTGGAGTTCGCACATAAGAAACCGCAACAAAATCAACCCCCAATGACAAAGCATGCGCTAAACACTCTTTGTCATAAGGACCTACTGCCGGCAAGTCAACCATTGTGCTGGGCACATTAATGCCCTTCCTCTGTGTCATCTTACCACCGTCTTCGACTACGCAAGTAACCCTTGATCCTGCAGTACCTGGAGTTTTGATTACTCGCAGTCTTACCAATCCATCGGCAAGTAGAATTGGATCTCCAACTCTCAAATCTGCAGAGAGACCAGCCCATGCGACTGGGAGTCCATTATCCAGACCTTCGTCTCGGCCACATATCAAATCGATTTCATCGCCTCTGGCCAGGTCGACATGTCCTTCAAAGCGACCTAATCTTAATTTTGGACCAGGTAAATCCGCAAGTATTCCCAGCGGCCTTCCTGACTCTTTTTCGATACGCCTTAAGCGCTGATATGTTTCATTTTTACCTGCATGATCACCATGTGAGTAATTCAATCTAGCAACATCTAGGCCACCTTCAACCAAGGCTCTAACAATTTCATCTGAATCACTGGCTGGACCGATTGTTGCAACAACACGTGTTCTTCCCATAGGGCTATGCAAACAGTAACAGGACATCAACCAACCGCAAGCCGGTGGGAAAAATTCACCTTCACAACCACTCCCTGAGAGGAAATGGAGTCACAAAGGTCAAACCCCAAGTGGAGGCGAGATGAATTATGACGCCTGATGAAAGCGAGAACGCCCTGAGAATTGCGGCCTTGGAATATCATGAGGCTGCCCCCAAAGGCAAAATTCAGGTGATGCCTACAAAGCCACATTCAACTTCTCATGAATTATCATTAGCATATTCACCCGGAGTCGCCTATCCGTGTCTTGAAATTCAAAAGCGACCTGAGGATGTGTATCGTTATACTGCGAAAGGAAATCTTGTGGCGGTCATATCAAACGGAACAGCAGTTCTCGGGCTAGGTAACATCGGTGCGATGGCTAGTAAGCCCGTGATGGAGGGCAAGGGGTTATTGCTCAAGACCTTCGCTGATATCGATGTATTCGATATCGAAATCGATGTAGAAGACCCCGATGCATTCATCGATACAGTAGTCAATATATCAGCGACATTTGGGGGTATAAATCTAGAAGATATCAAAGCCCCTGAATGCTTTGAAATTGAAAGAAGAATCGCTGAGCGCACTAATATTCCGGTAATGCATGATGACCAGCATGGTACTGCTATCATCTCAGGGGCAGCTCTGCTAAATGCTGTTGAAATCCAAGGTAAATCATTGGATTCGGTCAAGGTTGTTGTCGCAGGAGCCGGGGCAAGTGCGATTGCTTGTGCAAATCATTACGTCGCATTAGGAGTAAAACTAGATAATTTGACCATGTGTGATTCTAGTGGAATAATAACCAAATCACGGCTTAAAAATGGTGAGATAAATCAGTACAAAGCTACTTTTGCCCAAGACGTACCGGAGGGCTCTTTGGCTGATTCTCTAATAGGAGCAGATGTTCTTCTTGGTCTTTCTAAAGGCGGGGTTGTGGACTCGGAAATGGTGTCATCGATGGCAGAAAAACCAATTATATTCGCGTTAGCAAATCCATTTCCAGAGATAATGCCGGATGAAGTTGCTGCAGTTAGAAGTGATGCGATAATGGCTACGGGTCGCTCTGATTATCCAAACCAGGTGAACAATGTCCTCGGATTCCCCTACATATTCAGAGGTGCTCTCGATGTTCGAGCAAGTGACATTACCCCCGGAATGAAAATGGCAGCTACTAGAGCACTCGCTGAATTAGCAAAGGAGCCTGTTCCAGACTATATTTCACAAGCTTATGGTGGAAATGATTTACAATTTGGAGCTGAATATATAATTCCAAAGCCGTTTGATCGAAGAGTGCTAATCTGGGAGGCTGCAGCAGTCGCAGAAGCAGCAGTGAAAGAAGGTGTAGCAATGATCTCCGTTGAAGAATTTGATAAGCAGGTTTACCGAGAGGAATTAGAGGCAAGGCTGGGAATGTCATATTCAATAATGAGAGGTGTTTTCAATCAAGTTAAAAATAAAGGAAAGCGGATTGTATTTCCTGAAGGGGATAATGAAAAAGTAATACGTGCAGCAGCCCAACTTGTTGAACAGGGCATCTGTAAACCAATTCTATTGGGTAAGTCCAAGGTTATTGAAGAGATTATGCAAAATCTTGGCATCACATTCCCGCATGAGGTTTTCAATCCACGTGATGATCCGCGTCGCAAGGAAAAATATGCTAAACAATTATTCGAAAAACGGAAGAGGAAGGGGATGACTATTTCCGATGCTGAGCGCTTACTAAAAAGTCGACCATATTTTGCAGCGCAAATGGTTGAAGCCGGAGATGCTGATGGTTTTGTAGGAGGTGTCAGTCGCAATTATGGTGATGTTTTACGCCCATGTATCGAGTTAATTGGCCCCCGCGTCATGGGCCAGAATATAATCGGTTGCTATATGATGGTCATCAAGGGTAAATTGATTTTCTTAGGTGATGCCACGGTTAATGTCTACCCTGATAGTGAAGCATTAGCAGATATTGCAGTACAAGTTGCTAAAGTTGCCAAGAGGTTTGGTGTCAAACCTAAAGTTGCAATGCTATCTTTTTCTGATTTTGGCAGTAATCGCGCTCAGAGGAGTGAAAGAATAGAGGACTCGATAGAAATAGCAAGAGAACTGCAACCAGATCTGATAATCGATGGCCCGATGCAAGCCGATACCGCGCTTTCTAGCGATGTTCAGGAAGAATATCCTTTCATGGCATTTTCTGGTTCAGCAAATGTACTAATCTGTCCAAATCTCGCGTCCGCTAATATCGCTTACAAATTGTTAGAGCAACTAGGGGAGGCAGAAATGATTGGTCCAATCTTGGAAGGCATTGCTAAACCAGTTCAATTAGTTGCTAGAAGCGACGGAGTCCGGCATATAGTAAACATGTCAGCTATATGCGCATTAGATGCTATTCGTCAAGAGTCCTATTGGGATAACTTGGGGGACGCGTGACAATATTCCCTTCGTCATCTTGGTAAAAAGTCGGCCTTCTAGGTCGCCAAAACGCCCCACTGACAAATCCTATACAGAGTCCACCAAAGAGTAGGTTTACCCATCCATCCACTGCATAATCAGAAAACCCTCTAATCGTTGGAATCGCAAAACTTGGGATGATTCCTATCAAAAATACCCACAGTAATTCGCTACGAATACTAGAACTCAAATCCCCGTGCTCAGGAACTATTGCTATCGAAGATGTCCTCTTGGGGCTAATCGATATCCTGAACACTACATTCTGCAGTGGCCTATCGATTGGTGAAACGCACCTCATTAACACATTCTCTTTTTTTGGATGACAAGAATAAGCAACTCTTTGACCTAAAGTTATACTATTTTCATTATTTATTCTTGGACGACCATCTAGTGGAGCGCCACGATGATTAGAAGTGGGATGATCCGCAAGAACTTCTGTTAAATCACACGGTAAGTTAAGACCTGCCAAATCTTGAGCGCGTTGCCATTCTGCCTCGCTTGGAGGGCGGGCTTCGCCTTCTACTTCGAGTGTAATTCTACGACAAAGTTCTGCAATTATTTCACTATCTATCAAATCTAATGGTGTGTCAACGGAGGGAGTTCCCTCACCCATAATTTTCGCAGCATCAGCAGTGCTCAACGGATTTTTCATAATTAAAAAATCAGGTAGTACGACCTCATGCCGAGGTCGCTCTGATGCATGAATCCAACCGCCTTTATCTGTCCCTACGCAAACCTTACCAGCAGGGATACTGAGAAATTCAATATCAAAGGGCCCGCTGATAGTTTGCATTGGCATCACGCCTTGCTAGCCTCTTTCATAGCATTAAACCAAACCATTCCCGCTTTGTGATCTGCTACTTGAGAAAATTGAGGGTAGGGTTCAATCGAAGACACATATCCGAATGCAACTAAATCTATCATATCTGGAGAGTCCCCGCCAAAGAAGTTCATGCCATTAAAAGAACCAAGGAATTCGTTGAGTAAATCATGCCACAATTGTTTGGGTTTGCGGCCATCTTTTTTGACTCTTTTACGCGCTATAAAGCCCCACATTACCGGGAATCCCGCCCAGGCGTAAATCTGACGCGAGAAGAAACCAAACGTCTCCATTTTAGCAACGCGACGTGTAGTGCGGAGAGCGCTGAAAAGTGAGCCATAAAGTATCGGTATTGTCGCTTTTGACATGTTTGTATCCAACCATTCAAGCCAGTGGTCTCGACGCTCTTCGTCGCTTGTTTTCCAAAGATTGCCACTATTGTATTTTTGATCGATAAATTTCATTATCGGAGTTGAATCTACTACGATTTCTCCATTCGCTTCACGCCACACTGGGGTCTTAGTCCAATCAGGAGCGCTGGGCAAGGTTTTCTTCGCTTTCATTGGGTTAATTGCCACTTTATTGTGCTCTATCCCGAGGATGTCGACCATACCTCTAACCTTCCAGCAGAACGGGCAAGAATTCAACATATACAGTTCGGGTAGTGCCTGCATGGGACTCGCCAGATGCCCCTACTTCATGAGTCTGAGCATTTAATTCAAGGACGCCAACCAGGTTTCCAAAGCTCAATATCATCTAACAATGTAATGAACTCCGCATCATCAGATCGCAGTAATTTATTTGATCTCAATTCGAGCCCTTGGAAAAGAACCTGATCCATCTCTCCTTTAGAGGCTGCATCTGACCAATTCATCTTTAATTCCCTGATTCGAATCCTAGCTGCCTCCGGCATGTCGTGGTGCTTTTCACATACCTCTCGTAACTCGTTTAACCAACTACGGGTATCTTTGAGAATAACATCTGGTACTTTCGGCTTTTTAGAAAAAGGCAGCCATCCCATGTTCTGCGCTCATGGTTGACCCTCAATAATCTTGAGGCAAGAGCCCCTAGGACCTGCATGGGCAGAATTGTCGTTCATTGTCATGGAAAAGCATCAGACCGCAATCTCAACGCATCTATCCAAGGGTATATCGAACGCCTCAAAGGAAAAGTAACCCTCAAACAACACTCGGATAAAACCTCCCCGGAGACATATCTCGCAGCAATTCCAAAAGATGCAATCTTACTAGATGAAGGCGGGGATATGATTAGCAGTCTCGAATTAGCCAAAAGGTTCCGAACATGGGCACTGGAACGGGATGATATACATCTTGCAGTCGGGCCAGCAGATGGATTTCCTGATACATCTGATTACGAAACAATTTCATTGTCAAAAATGACTTTTCCGCATGAATTGGCTGCACTTGTTTTAGTTGAACAACTCTATCGCGCATACGAAATTGACAGAGGCAGTTCTTACCACCGCCCTTGACAAATATCAAGAACAGGCGCTCCTGCGCAAGGGTGTGGACAACTGGCCTTTCATTCTACTTGAAGTCGCAGTCGGTTTGAGTTTACTAGTTATGAGTCGTCAACAGCCATTTCCTGGACCTGCCAGACGAATGGGATGGTTGATGATTGGAGTATTCGCTCTCTTTGTTCTAGCTGAAAGTGCACCTCGTGAAGTTGCTGTTTTTTCTCATCTAACGTTATTGATTATCCTAGGAGGAATTGGTACTCTGAAAGGTATTCACAACATGATGATTACGCGAAGGGAGGTATTAGTTGCGCCTTTCTCGGGTGCATTGTTTTGTGCAGGTTCGATTGGCTTAATGGTACAGGAGTGGCCTAATCTAAGTAAATTCGAGCATTTCGCAGCATTCCTTACTGCAGTTCTATTGATCGGCGGCCAGGTGTGGTTAGTGTTTAGAGGATTATTGATTGGGCGTTTACCGTTAGCATGGTCTCAGGCAGGAATTCAGGCCCTACAAAGGGGATTAGTCGAAGGAGAACATGGGGCCATCTGGTGTTTTGAGAGGGCTTGGGATCTCGAAGAAGAACACTTGAATCCCATGGCTTGGATTGCACTAGAGAAGATAAACAGGCACTTGGGTAATGAAAAAACAGCTGACGAATGGCAAACTAGAGCCGCTGAAAGTGGCGGGATAGAAGCCGTTGCTAGCGAATGGATTGATGCGATTGAAAAGGCGTTAGAAGCATTGACCAAGGTTGATTAAGACTGATTATAACGTGTTTCTCATGACTTGTAAACCCGTGAGTTTTATAACCCTCCGATGTAGATTACTAATCGATGTATGAATACGAACGCGAGGATTGGAGTAGTGCCACAATTGGCTGGTACGCAATTGTCATATGGTTTTGTGCTAATCTGCTTTCACAGGCTGTGCACATGGGGATTTACGGAACGCCGTATGACACACATATGCTGATTGGTGAATTAGGACCATTCACTTGGATTGTAATTTCTGTAGAAATTATGTTTTGGTTAGTTGTTTCTGCATCGGTTGCAGTAAAGGTTACCAAGAGACTTTCTGAAACAAGTGAATCGTTAAAAATCAAAGGAAAAATCGCTATTGATGATAGAACTCTACCGCAGGCTTGAAGTCCTTCCATGTATAGGGATAATCGTGGATGATAAAGCAGAAGACACACCGCTTACCGGCCAACCAATGACTCCAGAGGAATTGATCGACAGAAGTTCTTTGAAAAATATATCTTCTGATTCGCGAATCGTTTCAATCGAAGAGGCAAGGGATGAGTTGCCAATTATTTCCCGACTCCTAATAGCAATGCAATCGATTCATGACCAAGCGATAAATATTACAGACGAAATCGAAGAATTATTACGCGTATTAACACTTGGAGACCCACACATCACTGAAATGACTGAATTCCTTGGGAAAATAGTGCATGAGTGGCAAGATATTGGCAACCAAATGCAATTGCTAGGTGCACGTGTTTCACTTCTAGACCCAGGTCATGTAGAGTGGCATGGTGTCGTCGATGGAGAATTAGTGATGTATTCATGGTGTCAAGGAGAGGAAGACATTGAATGGTGGTATCCATTGGGCTTGAGTACTACAGAGCGTAGACCTCTGATAGAAGCTTGAGGGATTAAAATGGTCAGAATAAATCGAGTTCACACCGGTAGTGGCGATAGTGGGGAAACCTCGCTAGTCGATGGTTCGCGTGTCGATAAGTCAGATTCTCGGATAGAGATAGTCGGAACTTGTGATGAATTGAATTCCTGGATGGGAATAATCATAATGGAAGCAAACCGTCTCGATGAAATTACAAATGATGGTGGAAGTAGACCAACGGTACGTAGAGTTCGTTCAGTGGTCTGTGCTGCAGTATCTCGCTTACAACACGAGTTGTTCGATCTCGGTGCAGAATTGGCTTGCCCCTTGGAAGAAATCCCGGAATACATTACTTTGATCGATCAAGAATGTTCAGACCATTTACTTTCAGAAATGGGTGCCTGGAATGAAAGTCTTTCTGAACTAACTAGTTTTATTCTCCCCGCTGGTAGTCCAGTTGTTGCGGTAACCAATTTGGCTCGAACCGTATGTAGAAAATTGGAGAGGAGAATGGTCGCACTTTCCAATGGAATTCGCCCGATTTCTCTACAATATATCAATCGTTTATCAGATTGGCTGTTCATTCTTTCAAGATGGATCACACAGCGTCTTGGAGAAGATGAAATCCTTTGGAAACCGATTGGAGAACGCAGAGGCGGTCGCGCTGAAATGATTCGGATTCAAGACGACCATGATGACGTGGTCGACAAAGTGTAATCAAGATTCAAAATGCTCTCTCGCAGCATTGAGGACGGTTCGTGCCTCGTCATGAGTTACCTGTTCGATAGCCCGTTCCCAATCAAGCCAGATATACTGTTGATGTTCGTGGCTTAGTTCTATTTTGATAGTATCTGTTTCTGCTATGTACCACCAAACTTCTTTTTCGATTAATTGGCCTTTGTGTCTAAAAGAGTAGGTTGTACGATGTTCAAAGCCGTTGACGAATACAATACCTTCTATTCCGGTTTCCTCTTTCAGTTCTCTCCGAGCAGTAGCCCGTTTGTCGATATCGTTTGATTCAACATGTCCTTTGGGCAAATCCCAGTGTCCTTGTGGATATTGAAGTAACAGGATAGAGTCAAAATTGACCAATACCACGCCACAAGATGTCTCCATAGTCAGTCCTTCGGGTACTGCTCTTCTAATAGATGCCCATTGTTAGAATCGGTAACACGGCATTACTGTTGCAAGAGGAGAACCGAATGCTTCATTGCTAGCATCTTCTCGAACATAAAATATGCCGCTGAGTGACATTACTAAACTCGTTACTGATGCAGATTTAGACGGGGTTTTTGCTGCAGCGATTCTCAAACAAGTCAAACCTGAGTTAGAAATAATATTCACGCGTGCTGCACAGATGAGTTTAGACTATATGGGTGCTCAAATCGATAGGCATACCGCGATTTGTGATTTGCCATTTAATGAAAAATGTGGCTTGTACATTGATCATCATGATACAAATCGCCCTACTGATTCGAAAAAGAAATCTTTTACCGACAGAGGAGGAATCTACCATTGGCGGCCAACAGCATCTGCGGCAAGAGCAGCATATGATTTATTCAAAGATTCAGTTGATTTGTCACATGTCACGGAAATGATGACTATAGTTGATGCCCATGATAGCGGTGATATCGGTTTGGATTTATTTTTGTCAGACCCGTTTCTATTGCAACTTGCTCGAACACTCAATATCAATAATGCTAACTTTCTCAAAGATGTTTGTGACGCAATTGCAAGTGGTGCAGATGAAGATGATTTATTGAACTCTTTTGGCCGTGAAGTGGCGATAATCGCGCAGAAAAGGGAAGGGGACGCAGAGTATATTAGTGCCAATACAACAATTATCGATAGACTAGCAATCTGTCGTTTGGAAAATTCAAACGTTGCCGCATCTGGATATCTAGTGACCGCAATTTCGGGCGATTCCGCCGATGCTTGTTGTATAATCCATGGACAAGAAGATGGTGACATAGATGACCCGGCTAATCCGCCATTATCGGCTTCATTTTATGCTAATAGTTTTCTCGAAACTCCTAATCGATTTGACTTATCGAAAATGGCAACATCTCTCGACAAAACTGGAGGAGGCCACAAAAACGCCTGTGGTTGCAGAATACAACCGTTAACTGAAGATGGTGAACTGATTACTCGAGCAGTAAACAATGAAGATATCGAGAGGAATTTAGAGAGTTGGCTAATACTTTGGCGTGACCGTCAAAACACTATACTAATTTAGAATTAACAATATATCAGATCAAAGAACCGAGAAAATATAAAGAAAACCTAAGAATGCATGAATTGCCATCAATGAAATAATTAAATCAGCAGCGCGGCTATGTTTACTTTTAGGAACTTGGAAAGACTCTCCTGTATCTCTTAAATCGCGAGCAGAACGGCCCCAACGGGCCATACTCCAAAGCATGATTACTCCTATCGGTCCAGTCCAACCATGTAGACTCTCAGGCATCAATTCAGAAGTTATATCTCTATTCGTAACCCAACCAGCAATCATTCTCCCGACAAAACCCATACTAGCAACTACGATTGCCGACCAGACTACAATCTCTCCAATACGTTCGTGCTTTTGCCTATGGGCGATCCGTTCTTCGCCCTTTAATTCGCGGCTCTGTTTCTTCCATCCATATTGCTTTATTATCCAATAGATAAGGGCGAGAGCAAGCAAAGGATGGATGAGCAAAGCGATGGTACGAGCGCTGTCCACAAACCGCGAACGGCGTCTCGCTGATGGTTGTTGCTACGACTAGTCCCAGCCGGTGCCTTCAAAGGTGGCAATATAGGCGCCGTGAGCAGGGGTGAATCACTGCAGCAGTCACATTTAGCGGCTTGCCTCAAAACGGGCTTCAGGAAAGAGGTCCCTCTTACTACCCGTCAACGACTTGTGACCAAGATTCCTGAATGGTCAATGCTCGATAAACCCTGGAAAGCTATGCTTCTCGTAGCATTGAATGAATTAGCACCACCTAGTGAAGAAGACTCTGGGTCCAGTGGCCGCAGTAGGTCAATGCGAGGCCGGCGTAGACAGCGCTCTACTTCGAGCGGACCAATGGAAATGCTACCTACTACTGGCGAAGTACTCCTTGGCTCAACCTTGCCAGATGCTTATCGTTTGGCGACATTGTTGTTACGTAAAACTTTAGAAAAAGATTCTTGGAGTGATTCGAACGATAGTGATATTGAAACTATTCGTGAGGCTTGTATGAGTGAAGGTGTGCATTCGGTTTGGCAAACCATGGCTGAAGCATGCCCCATACTCGCACAATTCGCAGCCTTCCCTGTCGCAAAAATGGAGGAGAGTGAACTTGTATCTCTTGACCTAAATCATGCTTTGATAAACCCATCTGATTCAAAACAAATGGCTCAAGCACTGTCATCATTAAGTCCATTGATTAGTAATCCTGCTAATCAATTATCTATGCGCCGTTTGATTTCACAATTAGAAGGCGGCAGATCGGTAAAAGATGTCAAAGGACTTGCAACCCTTGAAGGTCAGTCTGTTGTAATCTCGGTATTAATCGGCCTTCACATGAAGAGAGATGTTGATGATTTATTGAAAGAGTTAGCCAAGGAGGATAAGAAACTTTCAGCTAGACTTTCCCTATATTCAGAAATTGTAAATGGTTTAATAGAGAATTGGCAAGATGCGATCTCTCTAGTAGATGAGGATGAGTTGTCGAAGGAAATTATCCGTAGAGCATGGGCTCTAGCCCCAGAAAAAGCTGCTAACGAATCGTCGCAGAAACTTGCTGAAGGCATCGCTTGCATCACAGATTCAAATATGAAAGAAAAACTGCAATGGTGGCGCCTTTCGGCGTTGGTCTCAGAAGGTTCGAAGGAAGAGGCTATTGAAGTTCTAACCTCATTGAAAATCGAGGCTGATTCAGACACACGTTCCCTCCTAAATCTGATTAAGCAATTGGGTGAAGCTGGTTTTGAATGGTTTGCAAAGCAACTAGAAGTTCTCGACCAAATCTCAATCTCTTATGTAATTCTAGATGATGAATTACCGGTTTCGATGAGGCTTTCTGCCGTCTGCAAAGCACAGATTGAGGAACATATATTCAGTTCCGAAATGAAAAATGCTGCTATTACGATATTAACTGATAGTTGTGAATTAGAGGTATTATCGGCATTGGTTCTTGAAGATGAGGAATCCATACTCGATAATCCATTTGAAGTGATGTTAGTCTATCACCTTCTACCCGCAAAGACAGTTGCTGTAAAATTCGAATCGTTGAAGGATGCACATCGTATTGCTCAGTCTGTAATATTAGATTCTGAAGTTCCAAAACCTTTCACTGAGGCTGCAAGAGCATTATTGTTGTTGATGGATGGGGCTTCAGTTGATGATACAACCATTGATAACCGCCTTGATAAAAATGGAATTTTAGCGTTTAACAAATGCCGGCAAGCCTTGCGAAGCGGAGGAGATGGTCGTGCTGAAAACAAAGAATTAGATGCATTGAAAAATAGTGTAGATAATGCTGATTTCAATGTATTAGAAAGAAAACTGTTCGATGCGGTCATGGGAACTCTACATCTAAATCGCGTCACTGCACTGCTACAGACAACAAAGAGCGCATCGGTTAGTGAAACTCTTGACAAACTTCTGTCTGCTGAAGTCACCCCAATGGTGGTAATGCATACTGTGAAACATTTGGTGATGGAGTATGACCTAGGTCTGCCAAACCTAGTGGCATGGTTTCAACGCAATGACCCACTCTCTCCTTGGCATACACTCTCTCGAGCAGCTTTGCATGCAAAGAGAAAGGAAGAACTCAATGCTGCAAGGGATTATCACAAAGCAGGGAATGATTCCGAGTTTGACTATGAGCACAAAATAATTCTGCATCGGAAGGCTTTGATCCATTATGCACATGCAGGTGAATGGACTGAAGCTGTGAACTTATTCGAGCAAGAAGCCGCACTAAATGCTGCACTAACTAAGCGATTTCAATTATATCTTCGAGTTTCGGATAAAGCAAATCAAGGCGATACAAAAGAGGCTACTAGAATGCTAAAGTCGTTTGTAAAATCTACTAAGATGGTTTGGGATGATGAAGAAGAAAAGGATGTCGAGAGGACGTTCTATGCAGAAGATGACCTCGATATGTTGAGAAATTACCCGATGATGCATCCTCGGAAATTACCTGCTGAACCTTTTTGTGGGCGAGTTAAAGCGGCCGTCAACATATTACTCAAGCATCGTCGAAGGACGAAGCATAATTTCGAGAAGCGGTATAATCAAGCAATGCAATTGGCTCCTGTATCGATGGAAGAAGTATATGAGATCGCCCAAGATGCAAGTAAGATTGAACCTTTTGATGGCTTAATGTATTTGGAAAGAGCGCAAAGCAGTGGTAAATTCTCATTGCCGGATGTCAGACGCCTAACTGTAGCAGAAAAGAGCCTTTACTCGATACATAATCGGGCCATACCTTTACGAAAAAGAGCCTATCTCGGTAATCTTTCACTAAGTCCGTTGGTCATTGTCGACACCAATATCCTAATCGATGAACTAAGTCAGCGAATGAATGAACATCTAGACCTTTATTCTGAATATCGATTAGATGTCTCAGGTCAAGGAAGGTTTCACCGTATCCTCCTAAGAAGAGCGGAGGAAGGTGCAATTTACCTATGGATGCCAAAAGTTGTACGGGATGAGTTGGAGCTTTTCTGTAGCGATCTGAATCGTGTAAGATCTTTGTTTGAAGGTCATCTCGTGAAGAAAGAGCGATTGAACGAAGAAATAACAAGCGAATTAATTCAAGGTTTATGCGATTCTATAATTGATGATTTCACTACATGGAAGCCACTTGACTTACAATTGGAAGATGAAGTCAAAGGTGAAATAATTGATGATGATTTGAGCGTTTTCCTCAGTGAACATTTAGAAATCTATGAAGAATTAACTGCGATGAAGAGATCTAGAGGTGACCCAATCCGTACTGAAATCGATGGCAATGATGTCTATCCTGAAATTAATGACATCAAGATTATGCATTTGGCAAGTGTTCTTACTGAGCGTTCTGTTGAAGACATCGGATGTTTGCTAATAGCGACCAAAGATGGTGATTTCACTCTTATTGCTAGAGCGATTGAAGAAAAACTTGGCTTTGGAATTGTGAAGAATAGTCGAACTTTACAATCATGGCTTAGGCGTTAAAACCACTGAACTATCCGTTCGGCTTTAATCGTTAATCTCAAACCATATTTTTGATTAGCGCATCGCCAAATTCCGAGCAGGAAAGTAGAATTGCATCATCCATCAATCTCTCGAAATCATATGTTACAGTCTTTGCCGAAATGGCACCTTCCATACCCGATATAATGAGGTCCGCTGCCTCAACCCAGCCCATATGACGTAGCATCATTTCAGCAGATAGAATTAGTGAACCGGGATTAACCTTGTTTTGACCAGCATATTTTGGTGCGGTTCCATGTGTTGCTTCGAAGATCGAAATTCCAGTGTCATAATTGATATTAGCACCTGGTGCGATACCTATGCCCCCAACTTGAGCCGCTAAAGCGTCTGAAATATAATCGCCATTGAGATTCATAGTTGTAAGAACTCCATACTCTTTCGGACGTGTTAGAATCTGTTGTAACATAGCATCTGCTATTACATCCTTGATTATTATCTCATCACCGGTTTTAGGACTGGTAAGAGAACACCATGGGCCGCCATCGATTTCTACTGCGCCGAATTCTCGCTTAGCCAAATCATATCCCCAATCACGGAAACCACCTTCTGTATATTTCATGATATTACCCTTGTGAACAATAGTCACGCTAGACTGATTATTCTCGATGGCATAGAGAATTGCTGCTCGGACTATACGCTCAGTACCTTCGCTACTGATTGGCTTAATGCCAATACCACTAGTATCAGGGAAACGAATCTTACTAACACCCATTTCATCACGCAAGAATTTGATTAGCTTAGCAACCTCTTCTGAACCAGATTCCCATTCGATTCCGGCGTAAACATCTTCACTATTTTCCCGGAAAATAATCATATTAACGTCGCCAGGAGCCCTTACGGGACTTGGAGTACCTGTGAACCATCGAACTGGGCGAACGCAGGCAAAAAGGTCTAATTTTTGGCGTAATGCGACATTTAGTGATCTGATTCCACCCCCGACTGGAGTGGTCAATGGACCTTTTATCGATATCAATCCATCGCGCATTGCTGCTAGTGTTTCATCAGGAAGCCAATTTCCTGTAGCTTTGAATGCCTTTTCGCCTGCAAGAACTTCACGCCAGTCAATTCTACGTGATTCCCCATATGCACCGTTCACTGCAGCGTCGACTACCTTCATCATTACCGGAGTGATGTCGACTCCGATTCCATCTCCCTCAATGAAGTAAATGATGGGTTCATCAGGGACTATTAGTTTTCCATCTCGCATAGATACAGCGCTTCCAGACATGTTAATCGAGATGGCCACTTACAACTCCTTCATCAACACGCCGGTATAGGTGGGTTGATGTTTGGGTTGTTTGTGAGACCTCCATGGCGAATACTGTTGAATGGATACAGGAGTCGAAAATCAGTTGTAAAAATGCTAATGGCGATGAAGTGATCATGGATTGGGAACTTGGCCCCAGTCCTGTTCAATTATTGCTACAGAGCATTGCTGCATGCAGTATTGTTGATGTGGTTGGTGGCCTTTCAAAACGTGATGTTAAGCGCGTGTGGATAGAGATTGATGCTGAGAGAGCAGAGAATCCCCCTAGGCGTTTAACCAGTGTGACAATGAGATATCACGTAGAAGGGGTAGCGCCTCTGAAATTAGTTGAACGTTTAGTACATCTCTCGCATGACAAATATTGTAGTGTCTCAAATTCACTACGCGAGGATGTCGATATTAATTGGAAGATTGAAATGCACTCTTGATTTCATCGCCCAAGGTCAACTACCAGCCATCCATCTTCCAGCCTCATAGCAACTGGTGAAAATTTCGAGTCTACTGCAGTTAGCAATTGGCGGGGTAGGGTTTCGACTGAATTTGCTAGTAACTCTGCCAATCCATCATGCAGCGCAATCCAACTAGGGGCTAAGCCAGAAGGTGCTGGCCTAATTCTAATTCCTCCCTCTATGACTTCAATCCCAGCCCACGGTTTAACCAGTCCTTTTTCACCTAAATCGACAATTATTTCAAGTTTCAAGACTTTTTCACCATGGTTTACAGATGTTGACGAAGTCATTAATGTCGAGTCGGATGGTAAGCCGGGCAGAGGAGTATCTCCTCTTTCGATACGCTGAGTTATCAAACGCCTGACCCATGCTTGAAGAACTGATGTTGAAATTAGCAAATCCCCCTTAGGCGTTTTTCCTTCGACCAGGCGGTCGTCACTCCAACCCCAAGCACAACCGTCTTTCATTGGCAACAAACCGGGCAGCCAGTCTAAAGAAGGAGTCCTGATTCCACTATCAGGTAAAATTATCACAGGAGTACCGAACGAAAATTCCTGATTTGCGCTTTGTCTTGCAACTAATTCGGATATCCCTGTACCGATAATCAATGCTAATGGATCTAGTGCTTCCGGCCATGTATTAATCGTTTCAGCACTTTCTTCCATCCATGCACCAGCAGCAAAAGCATCACCAAGACCTAGACCTTCAGCAAAAGAATATGCTTCAGCCCAAATCGAGCGAGAGAGCCCAATTTCAAGTGATGTGCGCCCTAGGTCTTTTACTGCCTTTTCCAAACCTGATGTTTCGTTCAATGCCTCAAGCCAAGAGGAAAGAGTTTCATCGCCATCACCAAATGAACGCTTGCTGAGATTTACTAGAGATTCCTGCCATTTTTCTTCGATGCCAGCCCTTGAATCGTCATTTAATTCGAGTCTAGTTTGTAATAATTCGAGTAATTGTGCACCCCTGCGAGAGAGGGCGCCATCAGACCAAGCTAATGCTAAGCCGTGTTCGAAGGGAGATGGTGCCATATTCAAGCCTCAATAATCCGCCTTACCATCTCAAGATGTCGAGTAAAGGAAATCCCCAACTCTTTACGTTTACGTGCTAATAATTCAACTTCAGACGGGTCGAGAATGTCGTCAACCCAGACTGTTTCAAGTAAGAGACTGTAGGTTCTCTCCGCTTCAGTAATAGTATCCCCAGTTGCTGTATTTTGCACAGGAATTGGAGCATCGACTTCTTCGAAAGAAACGATGATGTCTTCCTCGCTTGAGTTAATAGGATCCTCTTCCATAAAGGAGTTGAGAGCGCTATCGGTATCGCTACCTTCATCGTCATCGTCATCGATTAAGGAGTAAAGAATATTTTCTCCTTTTCTCGCAGGAGCCTCTTCAGCGATGTTTAATTCCGTAAACGGGTCTATCTCCTCCTCATCATCCAGCCCGGAGGGTGTTTCTTCCATCATTGATTGTCAACTCACAGTGACGCAAATGACTATCGCATTTCAAACCAACCCCCCCCTGATATAGCTTATCATCCGCATTGAAAAAGGAGGTGTTGTTCGCTTAACTAATGCGAGTACTACCGGTGTTCGTCTTATTGTTACTATTCTCCAGTACTTTGGTAGAAGCCCTACCGGCTGGCGTTGGTGAAGTGGCAAATAGAGGATGTTTGTGCCACGGTGGTGAATCTGCAGAAGTTGAAATATCGGTATATGGATTTCCTGAAGTTTACAATACCTCTGAAACATATGATATTACATTTGCAATCGATGCTGAAATTGAACGAGCGGAAGATGATAGTGGAAGGATGGGGGGCTTTAGATTACTGATCAATGGCGGAGAAGTCGATTTTGAAGATGAAACTCAATATTTAGAGGGGGGTTGGACGCATACCAATGAAAGTAATAAGCAGCGTAATTGGAGCCTTACTTGGGTTGCTCCCGAACAAGATGATAAATTGGTTTCAATAAAATTATTCGCTAATGCCGTAAATGGCGGCGATGCTGCAGGAGGGGATAAGTGGGGGGCAGTAGAATTATCTGTAGTCGGTTCGGATTGGACTGGAGAAATTTCAGAGCCGTCGTCTCGAGTAGGTTTAACTACGTTTGAGATTGCAGGTGTAATCGCTTCTCTAAGCATCTTACTCTGCCTATTGGTACTGGTTAACAGAGATTAACCTAATTTACAAACTCGATATTGCGGCTCCGAATGGCGCGCAATTGGCGGTTTTCACCGGCTCCGTGAATCTGATTAGACCTCACTCCAGTCAATACTAACATAACACGAATTTCATCCGTCAAACTCTCATCGATTGCGGCTCCCCAGATAATTTTGGCATGGCCGCTGATCTTGGATTGGATAATTTGAGCACATTTTTCAGCCTCTCCCAAAGTTAAATCCTTACCTCCAACTACATTTATCAAAGCGCCACGGGCATCCGTGACATCGATATCTAGTAGTGGTGAATGGAGTGCCTCAATGGTTGCATTTTGTGCTCTTTCAGGACCTGAAGAAGACCCTAGGCCGATCATAGCAACTCCTGAACCTGACTTGATTACAGATTTGAGGTCTTCAAAGTCGAGATTGACCATGCCGTCTGTAGTTAACAATTCAGTTACTCCAGAAATCGACCGAACTAGTAGTTCATCTCCAACGCGGAAAGCGCTAGCGAGGGGTAGATCTTTGACACCTTCAATTTCCAATAGTCTCTCGTTTGGAATAACTAGGATTGTATCACAATGTTCGCGTAATCTTTCAAGCCCCCATTCGGCATTTTGCCTACGCAGATTACCTTCTGAGTTGAATGGATAAGTTACGACTGCAATTGTCAATGCACCTTTTGCTTTTGCCAAACGAGCAATCTGTCCTGCTGCTCCAGTACCAGAACCTCCGCCCATGCCAGCGGTTATGATTGCCAATTGTGTGTCTTCGGTAATTTTATTGAGTGTGTTTTCAGATTCAAGCGCTGCTGCTTCGCCCTTGCTAGGATCTCCGCCTGCTCCTCGTCCTCTTGCAGTTCTACCAATCAGTATTTTGTGCTCCATATCGCTCATCAATAATGCCTGGGCATCAGTGTTGATTGCATAACCTGTAACATATCGGTTTTCAAACATTCCAATCTCATTTAATCGAGATACTGCATTGCATCCTGCACCGCCTGCACCGTATACTCTAATTCGCGGTTGTAGTGATTCCAATAACGCTTTGAGTTCCTCATCGCTTGATTCGCGACTCGCTACATCAGAATGCCTAATGGCCGGCCCTTCTTCTTCTGCTTCGAGTTCAAGTACTCGTTCGATGAGATGTCTCATAATCTAAGCTGGCTTGATGGCATCTTGAAGGTGCCGCTACATAATTAGCTGAAAAGCAGGGTTTTGAGACCCAGTCTCAATCACGAAGGCCTTCTTCCGTAACCTGATAGACGCACTCGCCATCTGGTAGATTTGGAGAGTCTACTAATCGTGCAATCCTTCGTCCACCCTTTGCTTTGCGTAGGTATAGTCTGAAGGTGCTGGCGTGAGCAAGAACGTGTCCGCCAACAGGCTTTGTTGGATCTCCCCACATAGCATCTGGTTTCGAATGGACCTGGTTTGTTACTAGAACCAAAGCATTGTTGATATCTGCAAGTTGCTTTAGGTCTTTCAAGTGACGATTGAGTTTTTGTTGTCTGTTAGCAAGCATTCCTCTACCGATATATTCTGCACGGAAATGACTTGTCAAAGAATCTACGATTATCATCTTGACTTTCAGTCCTTTGCTCATGCGCTTAATCTCTTCAGCTAAAAGCATCTGATGTGCGGTATTGTATGCGCGTGCAACGTGAATTCTTTCGAGCACTTTTTCTGGGTCAAGTCCGTGACCGCGTGCCATTTGAGTTATTCTTTCTGGCCTGAATGTATCCTCGGTGTCGATGTAGAAAACATCGCCATCAAAGCCACCTTCTTCTACAGGCATTGTGCAATTTACTGCTAATTGATGGCCGATCTGAGTTTTACCGCTACCGAATTCGCCGTAGACTTCGACAAGTGCTTGGGTTTCAAAACCGCCGCCAAGTAATTCATCGATTGAGATGACCTTTGAAGTCAATTTCATGACTTCTCTTCTTCTCTCCAATAGTGCAGATCCGCTAACGAACCCTCCAATATTTGCCATTTTCTTAGCAGCGTTGATTATTTTACTAGCGACTGCTTCTCCTAATTCTGCTTGGTCTGCAAGGTCTGATGGTGACATAACTGCCACTGCAAGTAATTCTTCAAACCCTGCTTCTCTGAGTTTTTCTGCTGTTGCTGGGCCGACTCCAGGGAGGTCTTCGATAGTCGCCTCGCTCAACATCTCTTCAGTCATCCTAACCACTTTATCCTCTATGTCTTGTTGTTCTTTTTCCTCGAACTCTGCTAATTCCTTGTCGCTTTTGCTTTTTCTGGCTGCCATGTTCCCATTCCTCAACCGACTTTCACATGCTTCGGTATATCAAACAATTAGAGAGGGGTTGCGATAAAATGAAAGTGCTATCTTTTGTGAATGTCTTGCAGTGCTGCATTTTTTCACTTCCACTTCACTTTCACTACTGATTCACTATTCAAGGGCGCGGGTTGGCTGGGGATTCACTTCCCTCGATATAGAGGATTGAAACATCATGGTTAACTGTTACAGAGTCCCCTTCAGAACTGACAAATAGCGTCCAATCGCCTTCAGATGTACTTTGACTGGTAGTTGACCATTCTTCTGAACTGCCATCAGCAATGGTTTTGTCCTCACTACTTACCATTGTTTCCTCAGCGTCTTTTAGTTCCCAAGTTACTTCTGCGGTTCCTCCACCAGTTAATGGAAAATCTCCTCCTGTATTATCTGCTGTAGATTTGATTACGACTCTATTTGCTAAGGGACCATCGTTATCAGGCGACATTCTGAAGGTCATAGTATGGCCGTCTTCTCCAACATTGTTAATTCCGTAAGTAATGTGTTTGTCCACTCTGATTTTTATGGTGATGTTGTGAGCATTACCTTCAGAGTCGATAGCGCCCGCTGCTACCGTAAACAAGCCATGTGTCTGCCATTCGTAACTGATTTCAGCGCCATCTTCTCCAACATTTTGCTCGATTGGCGTTGTTCCATCGCCGGGGTCGAGTGTTACTGACACAATGGCGCCAGCAGACGAAGTTGTGCCAGCAAGGTCGAAACTAAGGCTGACGCCTGTGGTTTGCCCTTGGGTTCCTTGACTCCATGTCTCTTCAATCTGACCTGATGTCGTATCATAATAGACGATTAATGAAATTGGACCGGTATATTCGTCGCCCATAGCACTGTCTTCGGTGCACCCTGCCAATGACATCGCACATAGGATGAATACTAAAAGAAGGCTTTGGGGCCTCTTTGCCATGTATAGCCGTATAACTCATCGGCTAATAACTCATTTCTCATACGCATAAAAAAAACAGCAATCGGTGGCTTCAAGAGTGGTAACCATGGCCCTCGGCTTAGCGAGGTGGGGTAGTCTGGATATCCCGTCGGGCTCATAACCCGGAGATCGATGG
>ERZ1046876.496-NODE-496-length-30214-cov-31.132133_pt1 | contig 30214 bp, 39 predicted proteins | sample MGYA00383094_ERZ1046876 | MGnify/ENA primary metagenome ERZ1046876 (study PRJEB29581, sample SAMEA5548364) | metagenome | biome: marine; feature: coastal; material: water | depth 50 m | study: Short-term variability in the microbial, nano- and picoplankton...
CCGTATTTGATTATTACTAAATACAAAGTATATACCGCTAAAAAAGTAAGAATAATCTCACCTGTAATACGCCGAATAGTAAATCTGTCATCGTGTAACATATTATTTATATCTTTTTAGTTCTGGTGTCCATTATTAATAAAGCTGCAAGGAAATATTTCTTATGGACAAACCTGTTCTTATTTATAATTTTCTCTTCTTCATCTGAATAAGAAAGAAACCATCCGTGCCGATAATCCATCTCTACATTCGGTGCTACTGGTTCTCCGACATAAACATAATTATCCTCTGGGTATATCGGAATTGATATAACAAGTTTTTCAGTTGGCTTGGTAGTAGCCATTCCAACGTTGCCAGTGACTTTTATTATAAACTTATATCCCTCCGTATCAACTGCAAATGCACTTGCCTCACTTGACAATAATTTTTCTGGCAATCCTGTCGCTACTACTGCTCCTCCCTGAACTACCTTGTTTATAAATGATCTTCTGTTCATATTATATCTATTTCCACCATCTGTAACTTAGCTGCCAAATTGTATAGACCCCCGTAGTTAACAATATTATCCAGTTGACTGACTTCGAAAAATTAAAATTTGTTATTGCTATAATAATACTACAAACTAACACTATACTCATTATAATGACGAATGAAATAATGAATAATTCCTTCCTACACACCATTTGTTTTTCAACGGAGTTCCTCGTATTATCTTCTGGGAGATCTATCCAATTTCCATCTTCGTCAAGTGTCTTCCAACCTTGGAACGGTAGATTCTCCTCTTCGTCTATTTGATATTTATCGTTCATGATATATCTACCTTGCTAATCTTTTTCGTTTTAGCATGCTTCAACAAATCGACAAAATCAATCAACTCAAATAACTCTTTTTCTTTTTTAGATAACTCGTCATAAAAATCTCCACCAATAATATCGGGATAACTCATACTTCGCCGTTTAAGTTTGAATGTTAATGCGTTATTCGGCGCAGTTAGCTCAACATTAAATTTAACTTTTTTCATACTCAAAATCCTTTAATATCAAAAAGAGAACTAATACTTTTATTATTCATTGTTCTGCTGATAGCATCAGATAACATAGGGGCAATATTAATAATTTTTATTTTTTTATGATTAGGTATATTAGAAGTGCTATTCGTAGTTAATATTTGATCGATGAATTTTTCTTTTTTAAGATTAGACTTGCCCTTAGATGTCAATGGCATATGCGTTACAAAAGCTACAACTTGTTTAGCACCTTCTTTTTTTAGCAGCTCTGCAGCACCGGATAAAGTTCCTAGACTCTCTGACATATCATCAATAAGTAAAATATTTTTTCCTTCCACTTCTCCTAAAATTACTTTTTGCTCAACCTTTTCAGCATCAATTCTTTTCTTATGAACAATACCGAAATCAATATTCATAAATTCAGAATACTTCTCTACTTTTTTAATACCCCCTACATCAGGCGACATAAGCAACCAATCTTTTAAATCAGCATTTTTAAACAAATGTTTCCTAAAATAATTTATCAATAGATTGCAAGGTAATAAAGAATCTAAAGGGACTGATGAGAACCCCTGAATCGATATATTATGCAGGTCTAATGTTATTATTCTAGTAGCTCCAGCTTTTTCTAACAAATCTAAAACAAGTCTAGCACTAATAGGAGAACGAGGTTGAGATTTCCTGTCCTGCCTTGTATAACTAAAGTAAGGAATTACTACTGTTATTTTGTTTGCAGACGCTAATCTCGCGCTCTGAATTAAAAGTAATAACTCCATCCAGTCTTCGTTTGGATTATTTGTGGACTGAACAATAAAGACATCTTTCCCTCTTATATTATTACCATACTGACAATAAATTTCACCGCTAGGAAAATTAGTTATACTAACAACTCCGTCTACCTCAACCTCCTCTTTACATTTGAGGATTTTAGAAATATTTTTAGTCAACTCAGGGTTCGAGCGACCAGAGAATATAAGAGAGCTCATTTATATTGTTATATTTTTTATTTACAGTGTGCTTTCTCCAGCGTTGTGCCAACCACCTTTAGATGGAACTTTACTTCTTTTAGGTAAATACCACTGTTTGAAGTTACCAGCGATACCAGAAAAACAATCAGAGTCTTTTGTGTTAGATCTATAACTGACTGTGTAAGATACAATTTCATCTCTTGAGCAATACATTCGGCCATCATGTGTGTTACCCCAGTGCTGAGTCAAGCCATTAATTAAACGATTTTGACCACCATGCATATATGGTCCCTGCATCCAGCCGTACAGATTCAAATTAGAAATAATAATATTGTTCCCGCTTAAAAGCATAGCTGCTTGAGGACGTTTATTATTATGAGGCCCTTCCATTTGGAGGTTCTCGAAACGAGGGTCTGCAAGGTAGACATTATTACCTTCAGTATCTTGAATCGCTGAGAAAGGGTAATTAGTTTCATTTATAATAGGTCCATGTTTAATTCCTATTAAAGCTCCTTGATGCTGAAGGATTTTTGCTCCCCTAATACAAAACCTATCTTGGTTCATGGATAAATATATAGGTAACACTCCATTGTGAGCGCAAAGAATAACATCCTCAATAGTCTGCTCAAACGGCTTCATAAGCATCTCTCCTTGACTTGTCTGTACTTTAGTCTTCCCCTCTATATAAAGCCCTACAGGAGCATTTGTAGCGGTCCCATAGGCTATTGTATCCTTGAGAACCTTCTGCCCATCTCCATAGAACCTTAAAACTGAAGACCATCTTCTATTTGAGGACAAACAAAATCTACCCGGAAGTCTTTTAGTGTCTTTAAAATGATACTCAGGTTCTTCACAAATGATTTTTATAACTGGGGCCATGGCCGAACCATGCCAGCCGGGAAACAACGGCCAAATTTTACTATACTTATCTTCTGCCGCTTTATAATAAGCATATTGCAGTTCTTGACCTTTTTTAATTATCTCCTCCCAAGACTCATCTGAATAATGACCGTCCGCATCTACCTCTAAAACAAATTCAAATTTAGATGGCTCAATGACGGGGCCTGAAGAATCAGAATCATCTATATGATTTTTCCATGTAAGAAATTTAGACTGTAGCTCACTTATACGTGTTTCTTGACTGGCTAATGAATCCGATATAGCTGAGATTAAGCTGGTGTTAGTTTCTGGTTTTTTATTTTCTAGCTCGGTTATCTGTTTAGATAAATCATTTATTTGAAGCTGAAGTTCGTTTTGGAGATTTGATGCGTCTACGGAGATTTCTTCTGTCGTGGTTTTGGTTCCTGATAATTTCATAAATAGCCTTTTAATAAATTTACACATGTTTGTTTATTTTCTGTCATTTCTATTTTTTTCCCCTTCGTGGTTATGGTTCCATTTCCCGTTGTATCCATGAGAATGATCAAGTGGAGCAGGCTTTATCTGGTCCCAGTCTGAATGGTAATGTTTATTATGATCTTCTACCTTTTCATATTTATGTTCGGTGCATCTAGTAAATGTAATAAACACCCCTAAAAACAATATAGTTTTCATCCAAACAGTCTATTGTAAACCTCTTGATACTTCTTACTAGTTTTGTCTATTATTCCTTGAGGTAAATCAGGGATAGGAGGATTTTTATCCCAACCAATCTGCAAAAGATAATCTCTGATGATTTGTTTATCGTAACTTGGTTGACTTTGGCCCTCTTTATACATTTCTTTATCCCAAAACCTAGATGAATCTGGAGTTAATAATTCGTCAATTAAAATAATTTCATCATTAAAAAAACCAAATTCAAATTTAGTATCAGCAATAATAATACCTTTATCGTAAGCATATTTGTACGCTTTCTTGTATATCTCTAGGCTATATTTTTTAATTTTATTAGCTGTTTCGGAGCCAAGGATTTGAACCACCTCCTCAAATGAAATATTTTCATCATGCTCGTCTGATTTAGTTGAAGGTGTAAATATAGGTTCTGGGAGTTTACTTGACTCTTTTAAACCAGATGGTAAAGGTATTCCGCAAACTGTCTGCTTTTCTTTGTACTCTAACCAACCAGACCCAGAAAGGTGACCTCTTACAATGCATTCAACTGGAAGAGGTTTTGCTTTTTTTACTATCATACGAGCCTCGTCTCTATTAAATCCGGCTGATATTGCATGATTATCTACAATATCATAAGTCATATCGAACCATTTATAAGACATTTCGTTTAATACCCTACCTTTGCCGGGTATTGTTTGATTTAAAATGTGATCAAACGCAGAAACACGATCCGTTGTAACTATTTCGAGAGTTTCATTATCAAAATAGTATAGTTTTCCTTGATAAATTTCTCTAACTTTTCCTGATTTAAATAGAGTAGGTTTGTTTTTACTTACCCCCCAATTAATATCATCGTAATTATTTTTAAAACCTGTCGAAAAACAGTTTCTTGGTTTGTCACCTTTACCCATAATTAATCTTTTTTTGTAAATTTCAGAGGATTGGACGGAACCGGCTGCTTCCTTCCTTGTCTATCTATAAAGAACTCTTTCTTTTCTTTAGGTTCTTCTGTTTCTTCTAAGTACTTCAAGTCAAATTCTTTTTCAAGTAACTCCAGCTCATTAAAACCAACCCAAAATAAACCTCGCTCATCATCTACCGTGGGGCAAAGCATACCTCGGTGCATCATTTTTCTAATAACTTCCCTATATGTCATAATTTTTATTTTTTGCTAGTAGCTATAGTAATTAAAATTAAAGTCACTACAAATGGTATTAAATATTTGATTATTAATTCTTCATGCATATCACATTATTGTTTTGATTTTATCAACAACCCTTTTGGCTTTTTGTTTAGCTAGATTAACAAACTCATCTCCTGCTACAACAACCCCCATTCGACGTTTACCATTAATACTTGGTTTACCGAATAGCCTGAGTTTGACGTTATCTTCATCCAGCGCCTCATCCAAATTATCGTATTCGACTTGATTACTAACTCCTGATGGTTTAATAACCACCGAAGCTGCAGGGGTGTTAAGCTTAATGGAATTAATAGGTAAACCTAAAAGAGCTTTTGCATGTAATTCAAATTCAGATTGATCCTGAGAAATAATAGTAACAAGCCCAGTATCGTGTGGCCTTGGAGACACTTCACTAAAATAAACTTCATCACCTTTAATAAACAATTCTACCCCAAATACCCCATAACCATCTAAAGCATCTGTAATTTTAGTAGCTATATCTTTTGCTTTTTTAAGTTGCACAACATTCATTTCACAAGGTTGCCAAGATTCTACATAATCTCCATCGACTTGCCTATGACCTATTGGCTCGCAAAATATTGTTCCTTTTTTATGTCGAACAGTTAATAAAGTTATTTCATAATCAAAATCAATTATCTCCTCTACTATTACTTTACCTCCTCCTGCTCGCCCTTCTTCTTGAGCTTTTCTCCAATGGTGACCAATTTTAGGAAATGCTGAAACTACAGATTGACCTTTGCCACTTGAAGACATTATCGGTTTAACAATGCAAGGCATACCAATTTCATGTACTGCTTGAGCGAACTCTTTTTCAGTTTCTGCAAATTTGTATCTGCTTGTTGGTATTTTTAATTCTTCAGCAGCAAGCTTTCTAATACCTTCACGATCCATTGTTAATTGGATCGCTTTTGCATTTGGAATAACAGTAACCCCTTCTCTTTCGGCAACGGTAAGTGCCTGTGTAGCAATAGCTTCTACTTCGGGAACTATATAATGTGGTTTGATTAAGTTAATATATTCATGTAACCACCGTTCATCAAGCATGTCGAACACATGAGAATTTTGCGCCACTTGCATAGCTGGTGCGTTAGGGTAACTATCGCATGCATGAACTTCAACACCTAGTCGAATTAGCTCAATTGCTACTTCTTTTCCTAGCTCTCCGCTGCCTAGCAACATTACTTTGGTTGCTGTTTTTGAATATAGTGTTCCTATCTTCATAATACAAGCCTACATACTCATATAACAAGCAGAACACAGTTGACCGCTACCCTCAACATAAAAATATCTTTTATCAATATGATCGAATTCATCATACTCGGTAAAAGTTCCACAGACCACGCATTTATCTTTCTTTAGTTTTTTAGCTATAACCGCAGCTATACCTTTTCTAGCGGCGTCACTGCTAAAATTTAGCTGACCATTGTAATCATTTAATTCATCAAGAGTTTTCTTGATTAACTCTTCCATTTCCTCAGTGGGTATTTTATGCAATTTTTTCATTGTGAAGTTGTTAATGGGTTCTTTGAATTAGACTATTGTAAAAGTCAAAAACAGACGCTGGCTGATTTTTATAATATTTTTTTATAATGGTTGCATTTTCCACACCAACCCTCTCAAAGTCTGACAAACTTACACCTTCTTCATTGAAGTAATAATTCCCCATTAGAAAATTTAATTTATCAAACCTTTTATTATGTGTCAAACATCTGACCCAAAATTCAAAATCTGATCTAATAGCATAATTTGTATCAAAATTACCTACCTCTTTATGCAACGAGCTTTTCCAAGTAGGCATGCAATGAGGTGAATTTTCAACTATTATAGTACTAAAATTTGTTTCCAAACACTGCCACGTTTTTTTGCAGAAATCTTCATAAAAAGGTTTAGCCGGGTAACGAGTCTCACCAACTGGTCCATAAGCCACATCACATTCTGGATGAGTCTTCATATAGTTATACATAAGCTCAAAATACCAAGGGGCCTTTACGTCATCAGTATTGCTGTTAGTAATATAATCAGTCGTAACATGCTCTAACCCCTTATTCCAAGCTCCATACACACCGGGATCTGAGTCTAATTTTTCATAGTAAACATTCGGGTGATTAATGAAATCGCCTAAAAGCTTACAATCTTTATCGTCCTCGTTACAGTCAATGATAATTATCTCGACATCTTTAAATATAGATTGATCTTCAAACTGTTTTACAAAATTTTTAATAAACTTTTCTGATTTATAGAGAGACGTTATCGAGCTTATTTTCATAAATATTTTTTAAAAAATTAAATGCTTTTTATCTTCGAAATTACGATGCTCCCGACGACAATGCATGATAAAAGTGTCTGGATTTGCAAACTCAGGAACTACATTAAAACCTTCCCGAGGATTTGTATAGACTTTAACTTTTTCAGGATAAAATTCTCCTCCTGCGCCTATCATTTTTTTAAGAGCGAGCTGGTCCCACTGAGGCGCTGAAGGGTCAGAATCTATTTTATGTTGCTCCCACCATGTGTTCAATAAATTTATAGACCAAGGAGTATTCTTTATAAAAAACTGACCTGAATTAATACCCACATACCTAGAAGCCCTGATATTTATTTGTATATGCTCATCGACACCAATGATAAAGTCTTTCTTATCGTCTATAAACTGCTCTAATTTAATTTCAGAATTTATTACAAAACTATCAGCATCGGACCAAAAAATCCAATCATAACCTTCTATAAAACTCAAGACATGTAAAATTTTATCCCACGACGGGCGATGAAATTTTGATAATTTTTGCTCAGAGCCCCAAAAATCATACCCATGTTTCTCGCAGTATTTTTTCTTATTTGGAAAACTTATCTTTTTAAAGTCTGCGGGAGGACATTCATATGTTACCAATGCAATTTTCATAAACGAGGAGATAAAACAGCAAGAGAGTCTTGTTTCTCTACTATTTTATATTTTTCTTTTAAGATGTCGTGATAATAAGGTCTGTTATTGAAATCATGAAAGAAAACCAAGCTCTCGGGTTTCAATAATGGATGTATTTTAAAGGCGCAGTGTTTTCTAGCTCGGCCATCAATCAGTACGAAATCAAATGTGAAAGGGAAATTAGTACAGTAATTAATATAATGCTTGAATATATCTTTACCTTTTTCATTATTAAAAATAGGTACATCAATATTGTAGTCGTAAGCTTCACGATCATTTGGTAAAGCAAAATTTAACATAACATTTGAAGTTCCTCTATCTAGAAGCTCTTTGCAAACTTTATTGTACCAATCGTAATCATGCTCTATCGCATAATATTTATAAACGTGTCTACTAAAACAAAAAGTACTACCGCCTACACCCCATTCTAGCATTGTGCGGCGATTAGAAAAATTTTCATTACCGAAGTTCAGACAAGCTTCACGCGTTAAGCTCTCCTCTACTAAGTTAGTTTCAGCTAAGGTAAAATCTAAAGGGTTGTTAGTCATCTTTAAATTATATTAAACTCTAAGACATGTTCAAAAAATTAAATGAGATTTAGAGGATATATCTCTGTGACCCCTCCTCGAGTGCATCAAAAAAGTATTTTTATTGGTATCCTCTGGGTTACTTTGAAGACCTTCTGTTAAGGTTTTAATATTGTTTAAATCTTTTTCCCCTTGATCTCCAACAATCTTTTTCAGACCAAGCTCTTCCCATATTTTATTATTAGGATCCAAACATTCTGTGTCAAATCTTGTAGACCACCATCGACTCAATAAATCTACGCTCCATTTAGAATTTTTAATAAAGAAAGCTCCACAACAAATAGACCCTGAAAGTTTAGTTTGAATTATAAAATTTTTAGACTCATCAATAAATGACTCCAGCTTCGTATCAGCGTTTATAAGATATGTATCTGAATCCATCCATACGACCCAATCGTAATCAGATAAATGTTTAGAGACGTATGGTACTTTTGACCAAGCGGGATGAAGGTCTTTCTCAACGGAATCAGTATATGATATAAAATCATAACCATGTTTATCGCAATACCTCTGCTTGTTTGGAAAACTTATTTCTCTATCATTAGCGGGAGAGCATTCAAAGCTGACAACTGCTATCTTCATTAAAAACTTCGTTTTATTACAACTATACCGTTCGAGGTAGCCCCCGCAGTAAAAGGGGTTTTTTGCTTCGGAAAGACTTCCCAATTTATAGTCCCGCAACCTGACAGAAAAATAAAAACTGCAATCAAAACGAAACAGCTAAAAATACGTGTCTCGAGTTTCATGTTTTTCCTTTATACTCTACAGCATGACCTTCTTCGACGAGCTTTCCATTATAGCTATACTTAAGGTATTCAGTTTCGGGACACCAGTCATAAGCTAGACTATGAGAAAAGTCGGTCAAACCAAACATTTTTTCAGAACCTTCTATGGGTGTATATAAAACGCCTAATAATCTTCCGTATTTTCCTTTTTTATCGAAAAAAGTTTGCAACATGAACTCGTTATTTTCATTTTCCTCAATTAGTTCTTGTAACCTAGCTTTCGCCGCGAGCCCTTTTTTCTTTTCTTCTTTATTTCTAGTCCGGACCTCTGGAGCATTAATTCCTCTTAACCTTATTCTTTCGGCGCGGAACATAGAAAATCCACAATCTACCATGGCATCAACGGTATCCCCGTCTATTACCTTGATTAATTTTGCTCTATATTCATACATTAAAGTATAATAAGCTTTAGTTTAACATATGTCAATCAATTCTTCTAATGAAATAATTATATCATTAATCAAATAAGCCGCCTCATCTTTATTGTCCTCAGTCATTCTTTGTGTATCAAGAGAACTAAGAGACTCTATCATATCCTGTATTTGTTCTTTATTACTCATACTATATATCTCCATCTGCTTTTCGGTAAGAATCTTTAACTTTCCCACCACGTTTCATTTTTAAAAACATGTTAACACGAGCCATGGCCCATCCCCCCCGAGTCATTCCGGGACGATGAGATTGAGAAAATGCTCCCGCTCCACGCCTGTAAACTTTTTTAAGTTGGCCAAGAGTCACTTTCTTTTTGTTTTTAGTGTTGTGTTCTTTGACTTTATTTTTTAAAGAGTTAAGTATCTGTTCAGAAAAAGTAATAGAAGATCCGCCTTTACCTGCGCTACCGGGCTTATTTTTAGAAGAACCTTTCTTTTTTTCGTTAGGTTTGGAAGGAGTCTGAGCTCCTGATTTTGGCCCCGATCTAGCAGCAAGAATATCTTCGGTGCTTACGACCTCCCTGTATTCTTCTGTAGACATTTCATAGAGAGAAGCGAGCGTTTCAGACTCGCATCCACAACCTCCACATCCGCAACCATCATCTATCTCTGTCTCTTCCTCATCAGCAAAAGCTAAACTAGGGTTAATCGTTAATAAATTATCATGATCAAACAACTCAGAACCATTCCATTCCCCTTTAACGTAATCAGTTACTGATTTTTTAGCTTCCCACATCTTACAGCTCCAATATCGAGCTTTAGTCTTAGGTCCCGAATCACTACAGTTGTGACGAGCCCGAAAACTTCGACGACGATCAGGGTCATCACGCTTTATTTCCATATTTGGATCACCAAAATTGACTTTTACGACGTTTCCTTTTTCGTTCTTAACGTAAACAGAGAACTTTTTGGGACCGCCGGGTGTCCGGAAAGGTTTATTAAGAGTTTTATTCTCTTTTTCCGCTAGTATTTGAGATGTAAGATCAACAATCATTTTTTAAAATTACACATTTTTCCAACTCAGTGCTTCGGAAATATTAGGAAAATTTTCACAAAAAATATCTCTGCATTTTACAGCTATATCTCTATGCTCTTTCTGAGTATCTTCCTGTGACCTCAAATCAATATAATGGACCCAAGAACGAATTGTTCCAGCCATATACATTGTAGTTTCGGTAGTAAGAGGCAGTAGTAGCCTAGCAGATTCTTTTGCTACTCCGAGCTTGATCGCCTCATTATAAAGTGCTACAGATTTAGCTAAATGTTCTCTGGTCTTCGCTAGAAAGGTAGAGTCAGTAAATTCACTTGTACTACTCTGTCTATTTTTAACTGCCTGTTGTCTTAGTTCAACAGGCTCTAGCTCTTGAGCAACCGAATACCTCTGACTAAACTCCTGAAAACTAAAACTGCGGTGTCTAAGTATTTGAGCAGCAATAGCTCTACTGGTTTTTATTTCTAAAGTCATGCTAGCCATTTCAAATGGTGACCAATGACGATGTTTGATCAAATATTTTAACAGTTTCGGGGCAGTAGTAGTGTTATTTTGATTAGATGGGTTACTTACTCGTGCACAATAAGCAATTAAATCCTCACAATTCATATCACTATCATGAGGTTGAGTTAATGAAATTAATTTAACATTCATACTGTTCGCTTTGGATACCTTTATCTCTTTCAACGTTTATAGCGTAAGCTGTTTTAATAGGTTTGTCATTACCAGCAGTTCCTACTGGTTTTATATCATTAACAACATACCGAGGGCCAGACTCTAAATCAAACATAATTTTATCATATCTTACATTAAAATGTCTTAGCATATCTAATGTGTGCTGTTTGTGCTCTGTGTTTCTTGCTGTGGTTAAGACAATTACATCACCTTTAGGTAAAGAGTTAAGGAAATCTATACTCTTTTTAATTGGTTTTTCAGTTAAAAAACTATCATCCCCCATCTTTTCAATAGCTTCGTCTAACGTCTGGTTACTGTAGTGATGGACTATTGTTCCATCAATATCTACAAACCATGTCTTTTTCAATGATTCTTGTTCCATAATTTAAATTTTTGGCGCTCCGACTAGGACTTGAACCTAGAATCTACAGCTTAGAAGGCTGTTGCCTTATCCATTCGGCCATCGGAGCAGTTTGGTGGGCCCAGAGGGACTTGAACCCCCGACCCAGCGATTATGAGTCGCTTGCTCTAACCAACTGAGCTATGGGCCCAAAATAAACTTTCACCCTTTTAGAAGCCAACTGCTACTTTGAACTTTATCTCCTAGCCCGTATAGTGGTTTAATACCTAAATCTAGGCATAATTTGTGTTCTGGAGTGTTTTCGCCGGAAGTTCTGTCTCCTCCGTTACAAAATAAAAGTGTTTCGTCTAAATCAGCGTTAGCTACGATGTTTTTTAACGTTTCACAAACAGTTTGATCTTTATCAACAGATTTTACAACCCCGCTGACATATTGTATAGATTGTACAATTTTGACTCTTTCATCAAAAGGCATAAAAACTTTTCCTTTCTTATTAATCAAAAAATCATCATTATTAACTATAACCAATAAAGCGTCAGAAATTTCCCTAGCTTTCTGCATTAACTCAATATGCCCTACATGAATTGGATCAAAACCTCCGCTTATTATTGCTATTTTCATTTTTTACTTTTCTTCTGAATCCGCTCAATAATTTCGAACATCTTAATTCGTGGGATATCTTTAATACTCTTCCATTCACTAGCTCCATCAACAGATTCTTTTACCATCTTACCCTGTATTGTAGCAAAATCTATTTTTTTATCCTTCATTAGGTTAACCAAAAAGATATCAGGTGAAGCAGAGTTCTGACTAGGAATAGGCTTTGAGATTTTAACAGACTTGCATTCTTCTTTAGCGACAATATTAATACGCAAGAAGTTTCTTACAGCACGACAGAAAGCCCTATTTTCTGCTATTGCACCTAAATACATTTGGCTAAAACCTTCGGTATTATTAAGATGTGCGTCAGCGATGGCTTCGAAAATAATAGGATCTTCTCCAGTGTTTTCAAAATTAGATATCCAAGTTATTCTACAAGAAGTACATACGTATTCAGCAGAAGATTTATGAACCTTGTACTCAACAGAAGTATACCCTCGAATAGAGGCTAAGTCTTTAAGCCCCCCGAGCAAAATAATTAGCTCCCTATCCTCTAACTTACTAATATCTGTCTCCGCTGTTATATCTCTATTAGCGACAAGAAATTCAGGTTTGATCATCTTGCGCCAGTTAACACTGCCATCAAGAGTGAATTCATATTTTACATTTTCGTCCTCTAAAAGCCCATACTGATTGCGCTTAACAATCAAAGGCGGTTTGTTAATCATAGTTCCCATATTAGGGGTAATAGTATTTGGTTACCGTTTTAAAGTCAATTACTTTTTTCTAAAAATGTGATAATGCTCTTCATCCTCCCAAAAAGAAGGGTCATCAATCACTTCATGAGGATCGTGATTAAAAACTTCGCCCCCTTGTTTTAGTCTAGCTAAAGCTGCCGTATTGGGATAAAATTTACGATTATGAATAATAAAATAATTTGATCGATAAAATAAATTGTCCTTGTCTTTCAGCTCTTTAAAATCATTTTGTTCTTTCGGAGCCATTCGTGTTATTATACCATAGTCAAAGTAATCTAATTTAAGGTCATTAATTTCTTCATCACTTTTCCTACTTCTTAGTATATATTTAATAGATTTAGATTTTATTTTTTTAATGAAATCTGGATCATGATCATCAGTGATATAGTAAACTATTTCCAGTATACTCTTGTGGTATTTATCTATAATTTCATTGTTTATAGCTTTATTGGTAATTATTGAGCAAGGTCCTTGTTTTAACTGCTCCTCAAGATTCTCTTCGTTAAAATTTAAATCCATTCTAACTATAATAGAAGCTACCCCTAGCTGTTTAGGGTCTATCAAATGACTTAAATTTGATTCAATTCTTCTGCGATTATAAGAAGCGCCAATTTTTAAAGTTTCATATTGCCAGTCAGGGTCATTTTCATCAAAAAGGTCTAACTTTCGAAGTACTGCTTTAACAATTTCTTCAGGTTTGACCGTGTTTATTGTTTTAGGAGACTCGGCTGGATTATAGGAAGGTTTTTTTAAAGAGCTCTCCCCCTGTAAAATAGTAACGTCATCAGTCTTAGACCAGTAAGGGCTAAATTGATTTACGTAACAGTTTCTAGGAAAAACGACTACAAGTTTTTTGTTAAAACCTGAAGCAATATGAGAAGATTCATTATTAACACTTAGATGCAGTAAAGATCTTTTAATTATATAACTTCGTTGATTAAAATCACACTGACCAACTGTTAGATAACACCCCGGAATAGGTTGACATTTTTTGGAACCCAGTTGAACTATTTTTATTCCTTGAGCTTCAAGTCTACCTGATAAAGATTCAACGACTAAATTCCAATAGTCATACATCATTGCTCCAGTTCCTAAGGAGGAGGTATCTAAAGTTATGAACTTATCTACAGCGAGGGGGAAATATTTTTCATATACCTCTGGTAAATCTATCTTGAGATCATTTTGTAAAGCGTAAGATTCTAAAATGTGCATAAGTATTCTTTATTTACTAAATCTTTATTATTATGAATATAATTGCTAACTCTCTGAGTAGTAAGGTGTGGCGTGAAAGCAATTTCAAAATTACCCCCTGTGTCACCAACACCTTCCAAATAGAGAGTGTTATCAAACTGAGGATTATAAGGGATAGTAGCATGAACATGCTCATTTCCTAAAAGAATAGAAAAATTTTCAGGCTTTGTAGCTACATATAGGTTATATTCAGGGTATTTATTTTTTATTGACTTGAATAGAGCTGTTGAAAGAAAAACATCGACTTCTGACTCAGGCATAACATATACCATACGTTTACCTTCATCGTCTTCATCTAAGTAGTCTTCTATCTTGACAGGAAAAAATTTAGCATTATGTTCTCGAGCTGCTTTTCTAAAATAATCTTCGACTTGAGACCGCGGAACTTTATTAGCTAAAGAATTCATCCAAGTTTTGTAGCCTTCATCATTTGTGTGATTGTCTATATTTAAAATAATTTTATACAATGATAAGACCCATTCTGAATCACTTTCTACATGAGGAACTACTCCATCAGGAAAATTTCTTTTTTGCTGATTGGGGTCTTGATCTTTGAAGTTATAATTTTTGTTAGGTGTGTTATCTATAAAGTCTTCGAATTTCTTCCCCACAACTTCTACAGAAAAGTTATCATAAGCCCAATCTCGCGCTTGCTTGCCCATTTCCCTTCTCTTTTCGGTTGTCATGTTGTAAACCTCATCAATTGATGAAGCTATGGACACAGGACATGTAGAAGCTTTTCTAAACTCCGTTTGATGCTCTCTATACTCTGTCCAATTTAAAGGTATCGAAGCTGAACCTTCTTCACAACTTTCTTCACCGCAGCTATAGTCTGTAACTAAAGTTATTAGCTCGGTTAATTTAGCCTCTTGAATAGGTATTTCCTGACCACCACTCGTAAAAGGATGACAGTAAACGTCCATTAAATTATATACTTCATTTAACTGCTGCTCGGAAACTCCGAACCCTACACTCGTAGTTATTTGAGTTTTTTCAGGATAGCAAGCTGGACATACTTGATCTTCTCCTGCGTAAGGTTTTACTTGATAACCCGAGCATTTTTTACAAACATAAGTTGTTAAAATTTCATCTACTGGAATCCCGTATTCTTTAGCCAAAGAGTGAATATTCCATCCTTCTTTCCAGTACGTATGTAAAAGTAGGTAAGTTTTGCGTTCTGGCTTGTTATCTTTTTTCCATTTTGCATAACCTTCCAGTAGGTTAGGTACAGATTTACGAAGCTGGTTTCTAAAAACAAACCCAATTATAAAAGCATCTTCTTCTATATTGTTATTATTTCTTAACTCTAATCTTTTTTCATCTGGCAATCTATAAAAATTAGAAGTATCAATACAGCCATGCATTGTTTTAACATGCTTATGACCCATTTCATTAAGAGCTTTCGTTGCAAAAGAGCTCCATATCCAATAATTTTCTATTTTAGGAGCGTTTTTAACTGCTGATGGTAGAATAGGTAATGAATCCAAGGTGGTCCAGATAACAGAATTTATTTTTTTGAACCAAGGTTTATCGATTGCGAACTCGGTTCCCCAAATATCTTGAACACCAAAATAGAAATCTGGTTTTTCCTCTTTAATGACTTTATCAATTAAATATCCTCCGTAACTAGCTAACCTAGCCTGCCCAGCGTCTTGACCTATTCGGTTTCTTTCGGCTGGATCACTTGGTAAAGTGCCAATAGACTTCCAAGGCGTAGCTTGCAAACTAGGGTTCGAATAATCAGTACCGCAACAATACTGCACTATTTCATATTTTTTTGTTTTATATAGATAAGACAAAAGGGCCTTAGCATTTCTGCCAAAGCCCGTTTTAGCTAAACTAGAATCAGTTTGAAATAATACTTTTTTCTTCATCACCACGGGATATCATCAGTGTTTCCACTGTGATTATTATCCGCAGCCGAAGCAGCTTTTTCTACTTTTTTCTGAACTGAGTCAGGATTTTTATTGTAATTATTTGACCCTTTATTGTAGTCGTTAGAATTTCCGTATTGGCTTTGCTCAATAGACTCTAGAGAGTAATTATTAATTACTGTCAGGAGGAACTGCTTGAGAAGACGACCTTCTTCGAACTTAAACCCAATGAGAAAAGACTTGTTTGTTCCATCGGCCGAATTACTTTGAGCTAATTTAAAACTGTATCCAATTTGCTTCTCGTTTTGCATATAAGGGCAAAATGTAAATTTAGTATTCCTCTCTCTATTACCATGGTAATTACTATACTCACCAGAAGTCTCTATAGCGTGAACCAGACCAGCTACCTCAGTCATATTAAATTTAGAGTTAGCTTTTTTATCTGGCCCTGATCCTCTGAAAGTTCCAGTTTTGCTATCGCCATTCCAGCTCGATTGTTTTACGAAATTGACCCATACTGCTTTATCTTTTTTATTGTAAGAGAATGAGCAGGCTGCGCCTGTGTTTTTTGGGTTAGGTTTATAGAATTGTAACATAATACTTTATTAATTTAGGGGGGTTGGGGTTGAGAAATTAAGTTTGTTTACTTTTTTAACTGGCTTAACTTCATGTAAATCTTTTGATCTTGGACTGTAACTTGGCTTGCGAACACCGTATTACCTTCTTTGACTGTTCCTTTTACTATAACAATATTACCTTTCTTTGGCAAGTCTCCATTGTTTGAATTTTTACATATCTCGATATTGTCTTTCTTTTTCTGAGTAAAAATCATAGCGTTGCATTCGGCCGTCTCATCTTTAATTGTCATTTTAAAGTAAGGAGTGCCTTTCTTACTTTTGCTTTTAAACGTATCTTCAATCGTCCCGATGAAGGTAACAGTAGATCCTTCAGCCTCATTCAAGGAATCCTCAATGGTTGTAAGGTGGCTATATTCGGGGCTAACATCTTTAAGTCTTTTCCCATAAGTATATCCTAAGAGAATGTTCTCATAGTACCAGTTTGCAAAATCTTCATTCGATTTATTCTTGTTGTAAATCTCTCTGTAAGGCTCAAAATGTTTTTTAATCGTGTCCATTCGAGACTTCTTTATGATAGGCTTACCTTTTATGTCTTTCAGCTCTTCGTAAAGTACATGCACTATCTTTGCCAACCCATAATCATATTGATCAGCAATGTCAAAAACATAACCTCGCTCTCTTTTAGTGAGAATATTCCACAATTGAGCCTCGGCTACGAGCTTACTTCTAGGCTCTTTCACGTTGCCGTCTAAAGCTCCAGCTTGAATTAAAGACGAAAGAATTCCAACTCCTATACCAGCTTCACCCGCACCTTGAAAAACATCAAATTTACTAGAATACTTATCTTTGAAAGATTCTAATTTCTGTATAGACTTTTCCGCTATCCCTTTAATTGAAGTAAGTCCGAATCTAATATTTTTACCTTCAATGGAAAAATCCATTTCTGACTTAAGCAAATTAGGCCCCAGAAGTTCTATTCCTTTTATCCTAAGCTCTCTTGATATCTTGGATATCTCCTCCAAGGGTTTAGGTTCGAATTTTGTCATCTTTAATAGTGACAAATAAAATTCTTTTTGGTATTTAAATTTTAAGTAAGCTGTTGCAGCAGTTAGAGCAGCGTAAGAAATTGAATGAGATTTATTGTAAGAATAATTAGCTGAATCCTCTAGAACTTTCCACAAAACGTCTCCGATTTCTTTATCTAGACCTTTTTGTTTTATTTTATCCCTAATCTTCTTTTTCCATTTTCGGACTTCTGAAACTTTTTTCTTACCGACGATACGTCTTAATACCTCCGCCTCATCAAGGCTAAATCCAATTTTATGAGCCATTGCCATTAACTGCTCTTGATATAAAGCGATACCTCCAGTTTTTCCTAGAATGTCATTAAAAAACTCATGAATAGGATCGTATGTATCGTTGTTTACATATTCAGCATATTGGTCAATGTAATCCATAGCCCCCGGGCGAGCTAATGCTAAAACAGCACTTAAATGTTCAAATGTCTTAGGTTTGACTTTGAGACACGTTTGCGTAGCTAAATCTCCCTCAATTTGGAATAAACCATTAGGTAGACCTTCCTGCATGCCTGCATTTAATAGCTCGTATATTTCAGGGTTATCTAGATCAATAGTTTCAGGATATATATCCAAACCTTGAGATTCTCGAAGAGTTTTACAACATTCAGAAACCACAGAAGAAGTTCTAAGTCCTAATACATCTAACTTAACGTTAAATTTATTAACCCAATTAGCCTCAAAAGTGGAAACAGGCTCTTTGGACGAGTCTAACTCACAGGGGCAGCTATCCAAGGTTTTCTCATAAGAAAGCATTACAGCCGAAGCGTGGACCCCTTTATTTTTAATTAAACCTTTTATCTTTTGAGCTATTTTGTAGACTTTAGGGTTTTCCTTGCACCACTTATCGAACTCTTCTACTTCTTCTCTAGCTTCCGCAATATCCATAACCTGCCCGAAAACCTTTGGAATCATACCTGAAACATGATTCATTTCAGTTTCGTTCTTATCAGACACTACTTTACCGCACTCTTTCATGACTAGCTTTCCTGAGAGAGTGTTTAATGTAAGAATTTTAGAACTATATCCTGAGAATTCTTCTTTAAGGTATTTTAAGATTTCCTGCCTCCGATAGTAACATACATCAATATCTACGTCGCACATTAAATCCCCATCCAAATAGGTCACTCCATCAACTACGTTTTTCTTAGCTCTAGCTTTAGAAACAAACCTCTCAAATAGTAAGTCATATTTAATGGGGTCAATAGATGTAACATGCAGTAAGTAAAGGGTTAAGCTCCCGGCTGCTGATCCACGCCCCAGCCCTAAAGGGATATCTTTATCTCTACAAAATTTAACGACCTTCCAAACAAGAAGCATGTAATCAACGAAACCAAGCTCTTTGATAAGCTTGAGTTCCCTTTTCATTCTGTCGACATACTCCTTACTGTTATCTTTTTTATCCAGTCCTAAAACTTTAAACCTTTTTGTACACAGACGTCTCAAAAACTCTAAATTTGTAACAGCCTTATCTATCTCGTATTCTTTAAAATGTTTATCTTCAATTTTAAACTGTGGGAGCCGAACACCATGCAAAGGTAAATCTAAAGGTTCAAACCTGCTTGAAAATTTAAGGTTTTTTCCGGCGTCTTCTTTTTTTTGGTGAGTTGTTACCGTCATTCTCTTTTATAAGTTTTGTGAGCTTCTCGAGGGCTGTTAGAATAGAGTCTTTCGACTCTGGTTTCGTACTGTAAAATATATTTACTGTATCTGTTTCTTTACCTTCTTGGAGAGTGAGTACGATGTACTCTATATTGTCTTCTTCAAGTTTGTCTGTTATATCGTATACAAAGTCTAAACTAGCCATATGTAATTATAGAAGCTAGCAAGTTTGATTAAAAATCTATCTGTTGTTTAATTTTATTCCAAACTTTTAAGTTGAGCTCAAGATCTACTAAAGCATCATGCAGTTTAGCGTAATCGTGCTCAATGCCGTAAGCTTTACCTAAAGCTCCCAGACTTGTTTTAAGACCTTTTTTTCTGACACTCAGCATCTTCATTTGGAATTCAAAAAGTGAACTACCGCTTTTTTCGAAACTCGAATCTATAGCTAGGGATCTCCCAAAAGAAAGAGTATCTATAACTTTGAAAGGTAAATGCTTATAAGGCTTTCCATGAAACTTGTACCAATCTCTTAATAAAAATATATCAAACCCCAGAACATTATGACCCACGATATAATCACATTTTTCACAAAGCTCATAAATAACTTTAAATGCCTCTTCCTGAGCAATGCATTTCTGCTTAAATCTTGTTTCTGAGTATCCAGTTATACGTCTTGCATCAGCACTTATCTTTAGGTCTGTGTCCCATTCTAGATGCAAATCTTGACGATTTATTTCATAATTTCTTAAATTACCATTGTCATCTTTTTTTGTCTCAATAAGAAGAGTGGCTACTTGCCATGGTAAATTAAATTCACAGTTAAGGTTTAGGTTAAAGGTTTCAAAATCTAAAAATAAAAACTTCTTCTCTTGGAATCTTATTAAGTGACTATCCATTTACTTGCCTTTTGTAGCTCTCGTAAGAAAATTCATTTGAACACATTCCTTCAAAATTAGGTTTTTCAAGCGATGTCCTTTTACTTATACATCGATGAGTTAAGTAAGCTCCGAAATCTTTTTCGTTTTTATAATAAACACTTTTAGATTTAATGACTTCATACTTATCCTCACAAAAGTTTAGCACAGAAGCAGATAAATCCTGATCTATCAATACATCGTTATCCTCTAAAAAAAACACAGGATCACAAAAAGAAAAGTCAGGTACACAATGTGAATTTGTGTATTTATTTACGTAAAGAAAAGAATCGTAAAAAGGAACCCCAACCACCAAGTCTTCAGTATAATACTCTTTAAACTTCTGATTGTCAATTCTAGGTTCATAGTAAAAACCTTCTTGAGCAGCATAAGTATAAATTTTAATTAACTGTTTGTACCCTTGGTGATTACGTGCAAAAATTACATTTTTATAAGAGTTCTTTCTTCCTTCTTCCGATTTCTCCAAGCAGTCTGGACAGAATGTTAAACGTAAACCAAAAATTAACTTTAAATCTAAAGCTTGTGAATTAGTATACGCTTGCAAAAAACCTGTCATACTGTCTTCTACAAGAAAAATTTCTTTTAGCTTATCTTCTTGAGCTATATCGAATATGGAATCACTGACTTCTGAATTTTTTTCATCTTCTGGTTTTTCTAAGGTTAGTATTGACCTACCTAAACTACAATGACTTTTAAAAAGAGGAATTATTTCTTCCATGCGACCAATTCTAATAAATTATGAAAACATGTCAAGGATATTGTTTGTAACTTTTGGATGTTTGTGCCGAGGGCATCCATCGTATTTTCTCTCCTCTATTTTTTGCCCGTCTTCAGGTAAAAGTTTTTTCTCCAAGTCCTTCTTCTTAAAGGATTTGTTAATTTCTTTTCCGCTCTTATCGACAATAACAAAGTAATCATAAGGGTCTAAATACGGGCATCTCCACTTACCTATTTTGCACATCCAAGAATTTTTCTTTGTGTCGGCTGCGTAATTAGTCCTAGCGGTTTCTTCAGTGAAATTGTTTACAATTGAGAAGGTATGCGCCAGATAGTACTCCAGACCTTTTAACTGGTCATCGGTAAACTCCAATTGCTGAAGAGGTTTTTTCGGATGACGTAAAAATTGGAACTCTACCATAGGTTTAAGCCCTTTCCACTCTTTCTTTGAGGCTAAGGTGTAAACCATTGCTTGGATATTTGAATGGAGCTCTTCCCCCCTGAACTTATATTTACTACTTTTATAATCTACAATTTTAATCTTTTTTCCGCGTTTGTAAACTATCGGCTTATCAATAAATCCTCTAACTTTGTATTCGGGGTCTTTGCTCTCTAGTAAGAATTCGTGCTCGGGTTTGTCCACCTTACCGCCTTTTCCAAAGAAATCACAATTCAAACCTACAAGAATCATTTCATCAACTAGATTAAAATTTTCTTCATTAGTCATGGGAAGATCATAAGCTCTTTCCATTTGGGTTAGATGCTTCAAGACTAACCTTAAGATAGCTGGATCGCTTTTAATAGAACCGCTTTTAACTAATTTGGTAAAATGTTTTTTATGCTTGGGCTTCACAAGCATCTCAAACGCTAGATGGCATACAGTTCCTCGTAAAGCACCCTCATTTTGTTTCTGAGGGACTCTTAAATGATAATTACACCAATAGGACCAAGAACAAGTTTCAAGGGTCTTAATCCTAGACGCTGAAAGAATTTTTTCCTTTACGGGTTTATTTGATTTTTCCATTTTAATATTTCACTCTTACTCATACAGCCAAAATCATTTTTAGTTGGCAGTTCTATAGAAATTTGATTTGTGTCCAAATGGTTCAAAAGATTGGAGTAGACTTTTTGGGAAGCTGTATTACCAGCTCCATTCGCATCATTATTCAGGCAGATGTATATTTTCTCCAAGTTTAACATAATTAATATTTGTTTAATCTTAGATGAAACATTTAACCCGAACAAAACCAAGGTATTTTTTATACCAGCCTCCCACAGGCTTAACATATCACCAATACTCTCAACCAGAAAAACTTTTTTAGACTCCTTGATATAATTTTGATTATACTTGAAAGGATATACCCAAAACTTTTTTTCTCCCAAAAGTTTCCATTTTATAGCGCTCCCCCCTGTAACGTCTCTACCAGCGCAGCCCACTAGTCGATCTAATTTATCAAAAATTGGAAATACGTATCTACCTTTTAATTTACCATCTTTCATAACCCCACTTTCAAAGACTTCCAATGTCCTTTTATCTATCCCCCGGTTCTCCCAATATGTGTATTCTGGATAAATTTTACTTAAATTATCAGTTCTGTAAGAAGATTGACTTTTTACCTTAGGCTTACTAACTTTTGGGGCCTGATAGTTAAACTTGTTTTTTATGAAGTCTTTAGCTTCAGAAACATCCTTAAGGTTTAAAGTCAGCTTTACTAGATCTTCCAGTTTCCCATATTTGTTTTCTTTAAAGTCAAACCATACCCCGGTGTCTTTTTTAATACACAAAACATTATGATTATCTGAATCTCGATAAAGAGGTTTAGCTCTATATTCGTTTCCACAATCTCGTAACGTGTAGCCAATTTGGGTAAGTATATCCTTTACGCTATCACTCATATCAATAGTCCAGTATCACTGTTGTTACCAGATTGTATATCAAAATTTTGAGATTCAAATCTTATAATATCTTCGAGAGACCCCTGCTCCGTTACTTTAAAGTTAGACACAGAAAAATTTAAAAAATTGTTTATTAATTTTTCACTTTCCACTTCTCTTCCGTTTATGTTTTCAAGAACAGTCCGCCTAATTAAATCTTGATGACCCGCAGCATCTTTACCTTGAAATCTAGTTTTAAGAGGAACGAGTTTATGAGTCCCAAACCTTTCTCCGTCTAAAGCTATCTCATCAATAGTTTTACGCCGAAAGATCGCAACAAAGCTAGCAAACCATTGGAGCCTATCAGAAAGAGCAATTGCAGAACTGTCATCTACTAAATTGCTAGAACTTCTATTATGACTCTCTCCAGCTCTATTCATTTGCATAGCAGTAATTAAAGGAGCATTTATTTCTTCAGCTATTCGTTTAAGTTTATCAATCTTTTCGCCGATAGCCTGATGCTCTGCCCAACTTTGACTTACTTTTTCTCCTGTAAGTTTTACGTAATCGTAAGCAATAATACATTTATTGCCTCTACCTACATGTTTCATGTGCCACCTTCTAATTAAAGCACAAATTTCATCAACATTTTTATTTTTTACGTGGTAATGAAAATATTTATGAGACTTTATGGTAGCGAAGTACTTTCGAACTTTAGCTTCCATCTCTTTATTATTTCTGAACTTACCTGTCTCAAGATACCACAGAGGAACTCCAGTATTTGCAGCAGCCATGCGGAATTGGATTTCTTGAGTAGTCATTTCAGTATCAAGAACCAAAACAGGTATGTCAGCCTTAACAGCAGCACCTAAACATATATCATTTATAAATGTAGTTTTACCTTGAGCGGGTCTGGCGACGATAGCATAAACATTCCCATCTCGTAGACCCCCGAAAAGTCGATTAAACTCACTGTATGGAGTCGGTAGACCTGTATCATCTACAGGGTTATTACCCCTTTCTTCAATTAGGTATTCGAGATCATCAAAAACGTTTTGCGGGTCATCTTCAAAAGAGTATGTAGTAACCTTCTCACCATAGATGGAATCAGATTTAGAAATTATCTCCTCTAGAGTCTCACAAGAAGAATTAGTAACATGATCTTTAATTCTATCAGCGGTTTCACTAAGCTCTCTTCTAATCCTAAACTTGACCAGTTCTTTACAGGCTTCTTCTACTCCGCTTTTTGTTATCGAGGTATGATACAAGGTGTTTATGTAATCATATATTTCTATATCATCTTTCGATGAAATACCCAAATTGGATATTTTTGTACCGACTAGGACTTTATCTATTTTATCCTCATTAAGAATAGATTCTCGTAAAACACAATAAATTGTTTGATGAACTTCGTTATAGAAGTCACCAACATTTACAAAAGAGTCAATGTCAGGGAGGACGTCAGGGTGTTTAAGCAGTCCGCCGAGCACATGGTGCTCGACCTGATTAGAGTATATTGGCATTTACTTTATTTTTTTAATTTTTAGAGTACCTGTATCACTTGTATACTCTATCAACTTTAAAGAAATAGTCAAACAAATTATCAGGAGCTTGAAGACCTCCTATCGCAGTATAAACTGCCATACCTTTCTTGGCCCCAGCATAGATCCCTCTATGCACTGTTGAGTTAGATCCCATCATCCGACTCAGTTGTTCGAACCCATGCTCTAAACTGGACTGAGGCACGTTATCAAGAGAGTATTTATCACCAATTATAACACAAGCTGCTATGTTACCTGTAGAAGCGTCTACCCCTGCAAGAATATTCTTACGCAAATTATCTCTAACTGCATAAGATATACCTGTTTCACTAGTGTCTTTTACAGGAGTAGCTCCAAACATAATGATTCCAGAGGAAAAAATCGTGTCCAAATCAGCTTTATCAAAGGTGGTATATGCGGATTCCTTAGCTGAAATTTTGTTAAATAGATGAAAAACTGCGCAAATACTACTATTTGCCGTACTCCAGAATTGATTGATACTCAATTTGGGGTAAAGTTGTTTAATTTTTTCATTGTCTAAGATCACTAAAGGTGAAATAACTCCAGCTTTTTGGAGATCTAACACTTTCAATGTAGTTTTCTTTGCATTCTCCTGAACTTTAATACCTTCACCTTTTGTGGGTAAAGCTAGAATACAGCCGACTTTAGCGTCAGTGTCCTTAGTTTCTTTTCCAAGGGATTGATTTAAATCATGACAAATTTCTAAAACGCGAGATACCCCTCCAGCGCCGGTTCCTCCACCAGCTCCTGCACAAACTAATACTCTTTCATAACCATTCCCAAAAGTTTTTTTAAGGAAATCAAGAATATCTTCATAACGAGTCCGGAAAACTTCATCAGCCGCGTCAGGATTTTTACCAGCTCCTCCATCGCCAATTAAAAGTTTATTAGCTTCAGGTATTTTAATTAAAGAAAGATCTTGTTGAGCTGTGTTAATAACACATACCCGACGATATCCTAAATTCCAAAAAGATTCTGCCAATCTGGAACCTCCCTGACCTACACCTACTATAGCAAAATTAAATGCCGCATCGTCAAATTCATCTTTAATAGAATCTTCGATTGGGTCATCATCAGGAAGTGGGATATCAGGTAAATCAATACCTAAATCATCAACACCTTCCTGCAAAGAGAAGTCATTAACGACTGCCTTTTCTTCATCTGGAGCCGAGACTTGAGGTTTTAAAGATTCTCCTGCTGTTAAAGTTACTGGTGGCACCTCTTCTTTGGGGTAGTATTCGTTAATATTTGTATCACTCATCATCGTATCCTTCTTCGTATCCTTCTTCTGGGTCTTCTGAGAACGAACCAGTCATATTGTTAATAAAAGCGTCTGAATTCATAGACTCCATAGCCTGAGTCCAATGATTCACAAGGTATTGCAACGACATAGCGTTTTTTTCGCTCTCCACTTTGGAATAGACCTGTGGATTACCTTCTTCATCAAAGTTAAACAACATAAAACCCCCGCAAGACCATTCACTAATCTGATCCAGAAGTGGCTCTGGTATTCTAGTGCTCTCTTTTTTACTCATTTATATCAAAATATTACACTATTTTAAATATCTATTCCAAACTTATCTAGAATATACTCTTTTGACAGTAAGTTTACCTCTTTTTCAAAAATCTCTATGATTTTAAAATCATTATTTTCTAACCATATTCTTTTGTCATGATCTCTTGTCATTGATCTTAAGTAATTGGCCCTAGAATTATTGTGAAAAAATTTATTAAAAGATTCATGCTGATCGCCTTGACTTTCAACAGCTATTCTTTTGGTCATATTTACCAAATCCACCTTCATTCTAGTTCCATATACTGGAAACTCTTCATAACAAACCTGACCATACCAAAACGTTTTAAAAAACTGTTTTACGTTATATTGAAATTTAGATCTACATTCTTTCTCCCATTTTACTCGATACTTCGTTACCCCTTTATTTACAAGTTTTCCACTAATGTCGTAGAGTTTCACTCAGTAGGAGATAAAGCATTTCTGAATTTTTCAAACAAGTACTGGCAACCTTTTGTATTTTTTTCCAAATATTTTCTAAAGTTGTCTACTCCTTGATGTTTGGATTCCATCTCTATACCGGCTTTTTTAAGCTCTTCAATAATTGACTCATTAATAATAATCCAAGGGCCTTTCACATCAACCATGTCCCATTCCATCATGAACTGTAAAACTTCATACTCTACCCAAATACTTTTACCGTCTGTTCTTCTATATTTAATAGGGTAACGGACTACAGTCCCGGTCCTTTCATTAGCTGTCTTTCTGAATATTACCTTACAGTAATGACCTTCAGGTTTATCAGATTTAGCTGGAATTAAATCCCCTTTAAATCTTTGTTGAAACTCTAGAATCCAATCTGAATAATGGAGAAGAGCATTCCCGCCTGAAGCGTTCGTTAAGTTAGGGTCAGTTTTTTCATATTGGTTAACACTAACCTTACTCCTGACCTGAGAAATCATAAAGCATATATGACCTTTTGTTGAAAGTCCTAGAGCCATCTTCTTTAAGAAATTAGAACTTAATACTGAGCCTCCTGCTACCTTGTCAGAATCCTCGAAAGATCGGTCCATATCTTTTTTAGGTACCATTGCATCCATAGAATCAATGATAAAAAAGTATTTGTGATCTGTAGGGTTATTCATGATAAGTTCCCTCATTAACTGAAGAACGCTTTCAAAAATGTTGCTTTTATAAACAAACCATTTTTCAGGTGACGTATCAACCCCTGAACGAGCTATCATATCTGGAGAAAGTCTACCCTCAGATTTAATATAAACTACCATTCCTTTATCTAGGGTTTTCTGGAAGTTACGAGCGAATGAAAGAGCATTTGATGTTTTACCTCCTTCAGAAATACCAGAAGCTCTGATTACGCCGGGTCTTAACCCTCCAGACATCTCGTTATCCAACAAAAGACTTCCACTAGAAACTACATAAGTAGGAGCTTCCTCAAAATTAAAATGCTCGTCTTTGTGGTCTTTTAAGTAAGACTGAATCTGATCTACTGGGTTAAACCCCTCAACTATTTTCTTTTTTGGTGCCATATTTTAAGAACTCTTCTATTGTTTTTGTTTTCTTGGAAATTATTTTATTTTCTCCGAATTTAGAATCGGAAATATCATGTTTGTCAATACCTTTTACCTCCATGGAAAATTTAGCATACTCTACTTTTAAATAAGTCCACCCTTGGGGAGAAATATACCAAGCTAGACTTTCAGCACTAAATTTAAGGGGGAGAGCTTTCCAAAACGCTTCTAATGGATATTTTTCTATCAACTTCTTAGTGAAGCCCATTTCTCTTGAAACGATACCTTTATTTTTCCAGATGGCTTTAGGCTCATCCAAAAGCTTATTAATGATAAGCTGATTTAAAGTAGGTTTACGTTTCCGTTTTGCGGCCATGACTACATGGTCGTACAGGTGAGACAGAAAGTCAAGAAAAAATTATTGAGAAAGCTCAACGTCTTTTTTGACCATTCTGGAAACCAAATCCGTGAAAGATATTTTAGGGGACCATCCTATCTCCTCCCTTGCGGGGGTTGAGTCTCCATAAAGTAAGTCTACCTCGGCTGGCCTATAATATTTTTCGTTTACCTCAACTAACACGCCATTTTCTGAAGAAATATATTTTTCATTTACCCCCTCACCTTGCCAAGAACCTTCAATACCTACTTCTGAAAAAGCAGCTTCTACGAATTCTTTAACAGTGTGGGTTTCATTACTGGATAAAATGTACTCTTTAGGCTCTGGCTGATTAAGCATCCGCCAAACTCCATCAACAAAATCTTCAGAATCTGACCAGTCTCGTTTAGCATCAGTGTTGCCAAGAGATAAAGGTTTAAAATCTTTACCATCAAGTAAGGATTTGTATATACGAGCTACGCCTTTGGTAATTTTTCTTGTTACAAACTCTTCCCCTCTCCTGATACCCTCATGGTTAAAAAGAATACCATGTACTGCGAAAATACCATAAGATTCCCTGTAAACTTTTACAATAAATCTAGAAGCAACTTTTGAGACTCCATAAGGGCTTCTAGGTTTAGGCGGATGGTCTTTATCCTGTGGGACATAATCTACATCCCCCATCTCTTCTGAGCTTCCGGCGCTATAAAATTTACATTTAGGTTGAAATCTTCTAATTGCTTCCAAGCATCTAACTGTTCCTACAGCATTTGTGTCCATGACATGCTCTGGCATGTCCCAACTACATCCAACAAAAGAGTTAGCAGCAAAATTAATAAAATAGTCTGGCTGTATTTCTTGAACTAACTTAGCTAGAGAAAATCCATCAGTTAAATCGCCATAAACTAATTGAAATCTTTCATTGTCTATAAAAGTAGAACAGTTGTCCAAATTTATATTAGATGACCTTCGGCTCATCCCATAGACAAGACAATCAGTATTTTCCAAAAGGTAATCAACCATATTGGAACCATCTTGGCCGGTGATACCGGTAACTAAAACTCTTTTAGACATTTTCTTTATACCAATTATAAGTCAAATCTAGCCCCTCGTCCAAACTGTATTTATGAGACCATCCCAACTTGTGAATTTTTGAATTATCTCCTACTCTTCTTAAGACACCGTCAGGTTTATCAGTTTGAAAAGTTATATCGCCTTCGTATCCTACTACTGATGCAATTTTCCTTGCAAGTTTCTCAATAGATATTTCTTCTCCAGTCCCAACATTTAAATGGGTTAGCCCGTTTTTATAAATATCATCAGAAGTTACGTTCTCTAAAGCAAAAACACAAGCATCTGCAAGATCATCAACATATTGAAATTCTCTTTTAGCTTTACCTGTACCCCATACCTCTACAGATGGAACGTTATCTCTTTTAGCTTCATGAAACCTGCGGAGAAGAGCAGGTAGAACATGAGAGTTTTCAGGGTGAAAATTATCATTGGGGCCATACTGGTTAGTAGGCATTAAAGAAAAGAAATCAGAACCATACTCTCGATAATAACTTTGGCACATTTTAACCCCTGCTATTTTAGCAACAGCATAAGGTTCGTTTGTAGGTTCAAGAGGAGAAGTCAATAAATACTCTTCTTTAATTGGCTGCTCCGCAAACTTAGGATAAATACAAATACTTCCTAGAAAAATTAATTTTTTAACATTGTTCTCGTAAGCGCTATTAATGATATTATTCTGAATTTGTAGATTCTGGTAAATAAATGAAGCAGGATAAACATTGTTCGCATGAATACCTCCAACTTTTGCAGCAGCATCGATCACTACATCTGGTTTGTTAGCTTCAAAAAAATAACCGACAGCCCGTTGATCTAACAAATTTAAACTATGTTTATTAGCGTAAATAACTTCTACGTCTTCCGCTTCTAGTCTTCTCCTAATAGCTGACCCTACGAGCCCATTATGTCCTGTTAAAAATATTTTCATATACTTACAGAACCGTTGGAAGATAGCATTCTAGCCATTTTAAAACATCACCCGTAGGTTTCCAACCTAAAACTTTTTTTGCTTTTTCATTGCAAGCTAGAGTTTCTTTTGGTTCTAGCCTTTCAGGTAAATACTCACATGGGATTTTAAACGCATCTGCAATCTGCTGTACTGTTCTGTTTTCACCGTTACCTATATTAAAAGCTTCTCCAGAAAATTTACCTGTATAATTCGAAGCCAGTATATTAGCGTTTACAACATCACCCAAGTATGTAAAATCTCTTTTCTGATCACCTTTACCATAAATGGTCAAGTTTTTGCCCTCCCTAGCCTGCTGAATAAATTTACCTATAACTAAACAATAAGCGCCTGAAGTCGGAGCATTTTCTCCGTACACGTTAAAATACCTCAGGCAAACAGTGTCCATGTTGTGGATTCTAGAGTATAATTGGCAATACTGTTCTCCAATTAACTTTTGTAAACCATA
>ERZ1046876.498-NODE-498-length-30156-cov-6.357264_pt1 | contig 30156 bp, 38 predicted proteins | sample MGYA00383094_ERZ1046876 | MGnify/ENA primary metagenome ERZ1046876 (study PRJEB29581, sample SAMEA5548364) | metagenome | biome: marine; feature: coastal; material: water | depth 50 m | study: Short-term variability in the microbial, nano- and picoplankton...
AAGAAGAATTTTGTACTATAAAGTCCTAATGGTATAACAGCAAACGGCCTCAGTTGGGCGTAATACATTACCAAGAGTATGCTTTACACTCGACGTGCCCGAAAGGTTCATAAATGCTTTTCTACAGTCCAAAGACTGCACCACATAAAGTTTTGCCTCATTACGACCTTCACAAGGTTTGTGCCCGAGTGAAATCCATGATGATTGGAATGCTGAAACAGCACTAAAATGGCATCCCTTTACCCTTGATACAGAAGAAGATTTAAAGCCTGAAGTTATTATTCATTTCATTGGATAAAGAATATTAACGAGCATATAAATATTTCATAAAAGTGCATTTAATTCCTCAAGGAGGAGGGTACAAAGGGAACTGATGTAATTCCAAAGCAAAATTGTATTCACAGATTGTGGCAATAACGCCGTGCTTACGGATTTACTTATGTAAGTAGTGATGTTGAGAGAAGGACCGTAATCAATAAAACCATCATCCAGGTAAACCCCACAACTGATGGAAGCGCAATAAACCTTCAATTTAGTAACACAAAAGATGGTTTTATCACAATTGAAGATAAAAAGAGTTTTGGGCCTAAATGTTGCTTAAGAAGAATTCTTCGTTAGAAAAGGAAAGGCAGAAAAACCTGACTCATTGGTAGAATTAAGAGTCCGTAGATACTGATTGCGACTCATATTCAAATGATCCGCACCATGTTTCCCGGTTTCTGTTCTTTACCGAGAACAAATGAGCTTGAAGATACTTTTTTGTAGTCAAAGATCCTAGTAGTCATTGTTTTCATTGCCAAGATTCCTAAAAGGTATGGATATTCACCTTTCATATTACTGATCCCAATTGAAAAGCCATCGAAATAAAAATTAAACGAGTCTAAAATTTACCTCCTTAAATAATACTTGCATAATAAAAAAAAAGTGCCTTAGTGTAACTTATGAAAAGTATTATGAATCTATTAATATTGGCTTTATTCTCTTTAACTCAAGCCACTGCATCGGAGTGGTTATACTACAAAAACTTCCCATGGGTCTTCGATGACAAAACTGAAGATTGGCTCTATTTATGGGGTGGTGAAAACGGGAAAGTTTATGCGTTTAGCTCAAACAGTCAGGCTTGGTCTGAATTTATGCCAAACGAGAATAATGAAACTGTTATTTCCGATACAAATGGTCAAGCGGTAGTCGTAAAACATGGAGATGAATACTCCTGGTCCAACGACCTTGATGGAACCATCCTTTGGGCTGTTGAATGGGAGCAGGGTGAAACTCCAGATATTGCGACGGTTAAATTCGAAAATGGAAATATTTTGTATGGATTTAATACCTTTTCAACGGATGTCGCCGATCTGGGAAACAATAAAGTTTCTTACAGTATTGATGAAAATGGATACTTGAAAAGCTTAGAAGGAGATGGGGACTATCAATACTATAATATTGCCAGCGTGAAAGATGGCATTATCGGTACGATACAAAATGACCAAGGGGTGGACTCTGTTGCAAATAATGGTGTAAACCAAATCGACCAATGGTTTTTCACCACCAAAGCCGCAGCCGAGGCATTCTACCAAGAAAAATCTTCCCCTTCTGTTGTGGTCACAGATACTAACGGGCAAACAGTCGTCGTTCAGTCAGGCAACGAGTACTCTTGGAACAGCTCTCTGGATGGTATAACATTATGGTCTGTTGAGTGGGAGCCCGGAGAAACTCCTGACACCTACACTTACAAGTTTGAAAATGGAAGAAACTTGGGAAATATAGGCTTCTTCGATTACCTTTCGGGACAACAACCTTACGATAAGCCGTATGTGATAGATGAAAATGGATATTTAAAGGTTACGGAAACAAATTATCAATACTACAATGTGGTAAGTTATGAAAACGGGGCAATCGGTACCATTCAAAATGACGGAGGCTTGGAGTCCGTCGCTGACAACGGTGTCAACCAAATCGACCAATGGTTTTTTACTACCAAAGCGGCCGCCGAGATATTTTTAAACTCCTTGTAACGCCATCACACTGAAGCTGTTTCTGGAATCTATCCAAAACCTCAAGGAGTTTGTTTTGTAATAAAACCACTAAACAATAATACTTTTACTATTCTTGGGAAACTCGCTCCAAATGAATGGATATAACCTATAATCTTTGAAATAAATAGTGCTAAAATTAATTTTTTATCTACTAACTTTAATATCATATAAATCGCATTAAGGTTAGAATAATAATAGTTGAAGACGGTACTAGCTACGACTGCTTCTAAATTGCAACTTACTTGTAAACGCAAAAAAAAACTCAAATTTTCTAAAGATTACCAAACAGCATTATTAGTCTGCCAATTTATTGATTCTAACAGCGCATTTAAAGTTATAAATTAGTAAAGTAATCTATTTTCCGTAGCTTATTTCGATCATCTAAAGATTTATTGCGAATGATTGGTCTTGCTTGCTGTCCTATCGTTCTTATCAAATATTAGATGACTAGTTCAAATGCGCCGTGCGTAGGAATAATCATGGGAAGCCAATCCGATTGGCCAACTTTAGAAAAAGCAACTCAGACCCTCGATGATTTTGAGGTAAAATGGGAAGCGAAAGTTGTGAGCGCACATAGAACACCTGAGCTTCTCTACGACTATGCCAAGACAGCTGAAAATCGGGGGTTGAAGTGTATCATCGCAGGGGCAGGGGGAGCCGCCCATCTTCCTGGTATGACTGCCGCCATAACCACAATTCCAGTGTTAGGAGTCCCTGTTAAATCTAAAACACTTCAAGGTATAGACTCACTTCTGTCTATCGTTCAAATGCCAGCAGGTATACCCACAGCCACATTTGCCATAGGTGAGGCAGGAGCTACTAATGCCGCTCTTTTTGCCATCTCTATGCTTGCAACCATGGGCAATACAGTACTTGGCGAAAAATTAAGAGACTTTAGATCTAGTCAAAAAAAACAAATTGAAATAAGCAAACTTCCTCCTACTGATTCATAAATATGATCCTGAAAGGAAACAACTGGTTGGGAGTTCTTGGCGGTGGCCAACTTGGAAGGATGCTGTCATTAGATGCACGAAGAATGGGTTTTAATGTTTTGGCATGGACAGGCGGTGACCGATCAGGAGCCGCGGCTACGGCTGATCAAATCATTGATGCACCTTTTGATGATCCCAATGCTTTAGATGAATTTACGAAAAAGGTACAAGTTGCCACGGTTGAATTTGAGAACTTACCCCAAACTACCCTCGAGAAAGTTGAAGATCGAGTGAAACTTTTCCCGAGTCCTCAGGCTGTAACAATCTGCCAACATCGAGAAAGAGAGAAGAATTTTCTCTCTGAACATGGGTTTGCATGCGCAAAATTTAGAGTAGCTCATGATTTGATCACTTTTAAACATGCTATTCACGAGTTACATTGCGATGTAATCGTAAAAACTGCCGAATTCGGATATGATGGAAAGGGCCAAGTCAGGTTAAACAAATCCTTATCGGAGCAGGAAATTACTCAAGCGTGGGAAGCATTTGATGGCGGACGTGTCGTCATTGAAGAGTGTATTTCCTTGCAAGCCGAACTCTCTGTTATCGTAGCACGCAGTAGAAAATGTGAAATCTTAACCTATGATCCAGTAGAAAATATTCACAGAAATCATATTCTTGATGTTTCAATTGTTCCTGCCCGTATTCCGGAAAGCATACAAGCTGAAGCTAAAGATATTGCCTTGTCCATTGCAGATACTCTTCAATATGTGGGTATCCTAGCGGTTGAATTCTTTTTATCTGCGGATGGCCGCTTAGTTGTGAATGAAATGGCACCAAGGCCTCACAATTCCGGACACCATACGCTTAATGCATGCACTTGCTCACAGTTTGAAAACCAGGCAAGAGCAATTGCAGGTCTACCTTTAGGCAGCACGAAGCTTCTTTCGCCTGTCGTTATGATGAATCTGCTTGGCGATCTATGGATTAATGAAAGCACGCCACCCAACTGGGATCCAATTACTTCATCCCAAGGTGCATCACTCCATCTTTACGGTAAGAGAGAAGCACGAGCAGGGCGTAAAATGGGCCATGCAACCTTCATGAACAGTTCTCTCGAGAAAACGATAGAGCAAATCAATGTTGCTCGAGAATTTTTTAAGCTTCCTGCAGTCTAATTTTAGCTTTTAGAAAGCTTTCATACTTTCATCTCCAACAGCTAGTTTCAGGACTTGCCCTTAGAGAAAATCAAAAGATATCACTTATTGAACAGAATCTTTTCACCAATTAAGTTTGACAAATGGCAAATTTATTGAGAATGAGTCTCAGTATCAATTGAGATTGAGTCTCAGTATCAAACAAAGCTAACCCATTATGAAAAACAAAAACAAACTACTTCTATACCTAAGTGCAAGTTTCGCCCTGGTTTCGACAGCACACACACAAGAAAAAGATAAGCCAGAACTCTCAGCTATGAGTGTTCTCGAAAACAAAGTCGAAAAACTTAATCTATCACCTGGACTTAAGTCATCTTTACCAGCCAATAAGATACCCCAAAGCATCTCAGTGGTGTCAGCCGAGCAAATTAAAACACAGGGACTTAAAAGTGTTGGCGACATTCTCGACTACACCCCAGGTGTGACCAATTCACAAGGCGAAGGACACCGTGATGCTGCTGTAATTCGCGGAATGCGCACGACTCAGGATTTCTACCGTGATGGAGTTAGAGATGATGTACAATACTACCGTCCACTCTACAATGTTGAACAAGTAGAGGTTCTCCGTGGGCCAAACGCACTTGTTTCTGGCTTCGGTGGCGGTTACGGTTTGATCAATCGCGTTTCCAAAAAAGGTGTCATTGGAGAGTCTTTCAATGTGGCAAGTGCCAGCGTTGATACCTTCGGTGAAACTGTTTTTTCATTAGATAATAATTACGAACTTGATGAAAACAAAGCTCTTAGAGTTAACATGTTTGGAGAAAACCTGGAGAACCACAGAGATTTTTACTATGGAGATTCCTTTGGAGTGAATCCTACCTTGAGGATGGATCTTGGAGGAAGCACTTTGGATCTTTCATATGAATACCTCAATCAAGAGCGTTTTATCGATCGCGGTATTCCCACAAGTGATACAACCGGTTTTCCAATTAAATCTTTTAAAGATACATTCTTTGGGGATCCCGCTGAAAACTATTCTACTCATGAAGCTCATATTTTTAGGCTCCTTTACGAGCACGAATTGACTGACGCATTCACGGGTCGCTTTAGTGCTACCTACAACGATCATGATAAACTGTATAAGAATTTGTATGCTAATGATTATGATGAAGCGGCCCCAACGGTTGTTGAATTGGACGGCTATCTTGATACTACTCAGCGCAGCACTGCTATCTTCTCCTATGAAGTTGATGGGCAGATAGAAACTGGTGGTATAGTACACAATTTGATTGCTGGCATTGAATATCTTAGCATGAACAACGATAATGATCGCTACTACGCTCATTTTTCAGATGCTGCTTCAGACGGCCGAATTGCGTCCGGTAAAGCTTGGAGATTTTCTCGAGAAGATTTTCTAATTTCCGCACAACCCCTTCACCATGCCGGCTTTAACAGTGCTGGTGATGTCTCATTCAACACTTATGGCGAAGCTAATTCATCAAACGACGACACCCATGCAGAAAATTCAGTCTTTTCAATTTATCTACAGGATGAAATTGAACTTACAGATTCATTGGATTTAGTTTTAGGCGTTCGATTTGACAATATGGACACAGATGTTGTCTCGATTGGGAAGCCAGCTCAGGGCTCACCGGTTACAAACCTCTCCGATTCAGATGATACAATATCTCCGCGTGCAGGCTTCATTTTCACGGCAACTGAGCAACTATCTGCTTATGTTAGTTATAGTGAAACATTTAGTCCTCTTGCTGGTGACCAATATGCAAGTCTTAAAGAAAGTTACTCTTATGTTGATCCTAAATCTTTCGAAAATACTGAGTTTGGTATAAGGTACGATCTACCAAGTGGTTTGAGTTTTGCAGCTTCATATTTCGAGGTTAATTCAAATACGCCTGCCTATAATGTAGCTAAAGCAACATACTCAAAATCTGAACAAGAAATTACTGGATTCGAATTACAACTTGTAGGATCAATCACAGACAAATGGTTTATCAGTGCAGGCTATACTGATACTGATGCCAAGAAAACTGACGGCACTCCATTACGGGAAGTTCCTGAAAGTGTATTTTCAATCTGGAATAATTACCTAGTCACAGATAAATTAGCGATTAATTTAGGCGTCATAAATCAGGGAGAAAGCCACATTAAAGATGGTTCAGCTCAAAAACTTCCAAGTTTTACAAGAGTAGACGCCGGTGCTAATTATGCCCTTACTGAAAATACAACTCTTGGTCTTAATATTGAGAATCTTACGGACGAGCTTTATTTCCCGCATTCTCATAGTACACACCAAGTCTCAGTTGGAGCACCGATTAATGCCATGTTTAGCATCACCAGCAGTTTCTAATCTAATCACAATTTAAAGATTTTTAGGTATCGTTTGTTTGTTTCAAGTTCATAACTTATAAATATAAAAAGTGGACTTGTTTTATATCCGAATTAGATAATCTCGGGTGTAAGATCTAAAGCCCAACCCTTTGCGGGCAATTTAGGGTTGGGCTAATCTTTTCAATCTAAATAGATTGTTCACAGGCACATAGGTTAAAGGTCCTCAGAAATGAGGGCCTTTTTCTATTTTTAAAAGATAACTCTTAAACCACTCGTTGGATTGACAGGTACGAACAAATTCAGCATAATAATAAAATATTGCTCGGTAGCTCAGTGGCAGAGCAGGTGACTGTTAATCACTTGGTCGCTGGTTCGAATCCAGCCCGAGCAGCCATTTTTGTTTAGTTAATGTCCAAGTCTGGCCAGCGAACTAACTTACGATGCAAGGTTCTTCGGCTTATACCCATTAGTTCGGCAGCTTTTGTTTTATTTCCATGTGCTTGAAGTAAAGCATTCCGTAATAATCGCTTTTCATTCTCTTCCACAGACAACAAGTTTGATGAAGTATGATCTAATATTTCTTGATCTTTCTGATTATCAATAACTGGGTGACTAAATCGTGGATCAAGATCATACTGGGTAATTGTTGAACCCCGCTTTAATACTACTAAATTTTCGCAAAAATTTCTAAGTTCACGGACATTTCCAGGCCAGGAGTACTTTAAAAGTATATTCACTGCATCCTGCTCAAGTAATGGTTCCTCAAACCCGTTTTCATTAGCAAAATAGTTAAGAAAATACTGTAGTAACAACACTATATCGTCACCCCGCTCCCGAAGAGCAGGTAAATCAACAGTTACGACATTTAAGCGGTAATACAGGTCTTCACGGAATTCACCATTCCTAACCATTTTGTGCAAATTTCGGTTTGTTGCACAAACCAAACGTGAATCTACTTCAATCGTCTTTGAACTGCCCAATCTTTCAATCGATTTTGATTCTAAAAACCGCAGGAGTTTAACTTGAGTAGAAGCATCAATTTCTCCTATTTCATCAAGAAAGAGCGTACCACCTTTAGAAGATTCGAATCGGCCAATTCTTCTATCGTTTGCACCAGTAAATGCACCCTTTTCATGTCCAAACAATTCGCTTTCCAAAAGATTAGATGGGAGGGCAGCACAATGAACCGCAACAAATGGACCGCGAGATCGGTCACTATTTTGATGAACCGCTTGCGCCACCAATTCTTTTCCCGTCCCGGTTTCTCCTGTAATTAGAACCGTAGCTTTCGATGGACCAACAAGTTTTACTTGATCTAGCACATTTTCTAAAGCAGGAGATTTCCCAAGAATTCCATCAAAGCTGAATTTTTTATCAAGCCTTTGATGAAGCTCTTTATTCTCTATCTTTAAGTCTTTTTCATTCAAGCCTCTTTGAATTAAAAGATCTAGTTTCTCAAGATTTACAGGCTTGGAGAGGAAATCAAAGGCACCACGTTTCATTGCCTCAACAGCTACATCGACTTCTCCATATGCTGTCATCATAATGCATATTGGATTACTCGCGTGCTTAGACGCAAAGTCGATCACGCTCATGCCGGAGACTCCAGACATACGTAAATCAGTTAAAACAACCTCAAATTTCTCAGCATCCATTGCATTAAAAGCTTCCTCAGCACTGGAAGCTAAAAAAACTTCAAATTTATCCTCTAAAGAAAGCTCCAAGCCTTCACGAGTATGCTCCTCATCATCAACTATCAATAGATTTGGTTTCATTTCACAAAAATTTTATGAGGATGCAAGTAATTGCCGACGAGGAGAGTTCCGAGGGAACTTTAAAGTAATAATCGTACCGGATCCTTCCTTACTATCAATTCCGACCTCTCCATTGTGATCCCGCATAATCCGGTGAACAATCATCATTCCTATTCCATGTCCCTTTTTTTTAGTGGTAAAATACGGCTCAAATACTCGTGATATATTCTCTTTCGCAATTCCACTTCCTTGATCAACAACTTGAGCAAAAACGAATTTTTCATCCAGCCCAGAAATTATTCTTATTTCGGAGTCTTCTGGGATGGCATCAATGGCATTTCCAATCACATTGAAAAATACTTGTTTAACCTGCTCAAGGTCACCGCGAATCATAGGTTCTCGTACACCAGCTTCCATTTGTACTTTTACTTTTTTATTCTGTAGTTCTTTTTCTCTTAAAAGCAGCGTTTCTTCAATTACAGAAAGAAGATTAATTTTTTGAAAACTGGGTTCACTTGGGCGTATTGCTTTTAAAAAATGAGATATTATACCATCTAACCTTTCAACTTCTTTAATACAGATATCTAGAGATTTCGACACTTTTGAAGCGTCTATTTTTTGGTTATTTAAACTTCGATTTAAATATTGGAGATGAATGTTTATTGAGTTAAGTGGGTTGCCAAGTTCATGGGCCACACCCGCAGCCAAATCCATAATACTTGAAATCCTTTCACCTTCTAATTGAGCTTCTAATTTATCTTTTTCTTCAGTAACGTCTGTCATCACGATCGTGAGACCAGTTTTATCCTGTGCTGAACCAGAGGCTGTCTTTGTATCTTGAATAGGAACTGCATAAGCCCTGATTTGTCGTTGCTCAGGATAAGAGATTTTCATTTCTCTAACTACGACCTCAGGGTAAGGATCGACTTTACTGCGACCCAAGCCAATTGCTTTCGCAAGCTCTGGAGCGGCACGATGGAGAAACACTTTTTCGCTTATATCGCCTTTAAGCCCAATTAGCCGGCGTCCTTCAACATTCGAATATGTAATAATACCTTCTTCATCTAAAACAAGAATGCCATCACGAATGACATCGAATACAGTTTCAAGCAATTTTCGTTCCCGTGCTAATCGCTGAACGAGTATACCAAGGTTTACTTCATCTAAGTCATCCAAACGGCCAAGTACTTTATCCAGAGGGCTTATTGCTGGTTTTGGTTTCATTAGAACAAAAGTTTTAAAATTCTACTGGCTAAGACAAGTTTAGTCTCTCGATCAAAAATAACTGTTTCCTCATCCTTAGAAAGCATAGTAATCGCATTAAAATCAGATTGGAAGCCTATACCTCTACTAGAAACATCATTGAGGGCGATCCAATCTAGGTTTTTCTTACGAATCTTGGTCATTGCGTTAGCTAAATGGTTTTCAGTTTCTGCAGCAAAACCAACCAATATTTGGGAGCTTTTTTTTCTTCTTCCTAAGCTTTCTAATATATCAGGGTTTGCTTCTAGTTTGATATATGATGGGTGCTGGTTTTTTTTAAGCTTGTGACCATGTTTACTTTGCGGACGATGATCGCAGACTGCTGCAGTCATAATTGTTACATCTGCTTTTTCAAATAATGCCTGCATTGTATCATTCATTTCTTGTGCAGTTTCCACCATGATACTGCGTACTCCATCGGGCACTTTTAGGTTTACAGGACCACTTACTAATGTGACTTCGATTCCACGTTTTTGAGCAGCTTGGGCAAGAGCATAGCCCATCTTTCCTGAAGAGGGGTTCGATATAAACCGTACCGGGTCTATCCATTCACGGGTTGGGCCAGCAGATATTAGGCATTGAATATCACTTTTCATTTGAACAATAAGAGAGACATTATCTTATGATGATGATTCAATAGTCTGCCAATGAAAGAAAATAAACCACCTAAAAAAGAAAACCTTTTATTAAATCTTGGGTTTAATTTAGTACTTCCCATTCTTTTTCTTCGAAAGGGCAGTTCATGGCTCGGTGAACCGCTTGGGGAGCAATTGGGCACTAGTCCAGACTCTTCGCTCATTAGCTCTATTATGCTCCTTCTAGCTATTTCATTTCCTATTGGATATGGACTGTGGGACTGGATTAATCGAAAAAAAATAAATTTTATTTCTATTCTTGGGGCTTGTAGTGCCTTACTGACTGGTGGGATTGGATTAATACCAGGAGCAACGGTGCAAATGTTTGCAATCAAAGAGGCAGCTTTACCAGCTATTCTTGGGGCACTCACTGTATTAACATTAAAAACCAAACGTCCGCTTGTTCATCTCTTTCTATTTAATCCGGAAGTGATTAAAGTGGATTTGGTTAATGAAAAACTTAAACTTCAAAACTCAGAAGTTTTATTTCAAAAACTTATGACTAAGTGTACTTGGCTGATTGGGCTATCTTTTGCTATAAGTGCTATATTAAATTACCTCTTATCTCGCTGGATTGTTGTGACCGAGCCTGCCTTTGATCCAATTGCCTATAATGACGAGGTAGGTCAAATGATGGGGTGGAGCTTTCCTGTTATAAGCTTACCTTGCATGGTTGTGAGTGCCTATGCATTTTGGGTGTTAATTAAGGGTATCAAAGACCTCACCGGGCTATCCCTTGAAGATGCGATGGCACAAGGGACAGTTAAGAAAGACTAAGGAACTAAAACTTTATCTAGTTCCTATGTCAGTGTAGGAACGTAAAGTCTCGCCTTGATAGATTTGACGGGGGCGGTGTATGCGTTTTCCATTGGATGCGATCTCCTTCCAATGAGCTAACCAACCTGGGGCTCTCCCTATAGCGAAAAGAACAGTGAAAGTATCTGTAGGGAAACCCATGGCCTGTAGAATTATACCACTATAAAAATCTACATTTGGATACAACTTGCGCTGTATAAAATATTCATCCTCCAAAGCGGATGACTCAAGATTGCGGGCAATATCAAGAATAGGACTTTTTACGCCCAATGCATCCAATGCTTGATCACAAGCACTTTTAAGAATTTTGGCTCGGGGGTCATAATTGCGGTATACCCGATGCCCAAATCCCATAAGCCTCGACTTACCTTCCTTGGCCGACTGAATAAACTTACTTCCATCATCGCCAGACTGATGAATTTCATTGAGCATTTTTATAACTGCCATATTAGCCCCACCATGTAAAGGCCCCCACAATGCAGAAGTTGCCCCAGCCACCGATGCGAATGGGTTGGCTCCTCCTGAAGCTATCATCCTACAAGTCGAAGTAGAGCAATTCTGCTCATGGTCCGCATGGAGGAGAAAAATTACATCCAATGCTTTGCTAACAGCTTCCGGTATCCCATCGCTATCTTTTGAGGAAAACATCATGGAGAGAAAATCTTCACAGTAATTCCCACCTTTTGCAGAACTTGGAAATTCTTCCCCTTTTGAAAATCTATATTGAGCAGCCGCAATTGAACGAATAGCTGAAATAATCAAACTAGAAGACTTATCAAAATTATCTAAATCTTGCTGCCTATTGTTAGACGAAAGGTCTGGGAAAGCTCCACCCAAAGCCTGAAGACCGCAGGATAAAACTGCCATCGGGTGGGTGTTTGCAGGTAAAGCCCTCAAGGAAGCCAGTACTTCCGGTGGCAATTCTGTAAATTGAGCAACTCGCTCCTGAAGTGAGGATAACTCGGTTGCAGTAGGCAGATTACCATAAATCAAAAGATAGCATGTTTCTAGGAATGTCGATTTTCCCGCAAGTTCAGCAATGTCATAACCACGGTAACGAAGTATACCTTTATCACCGTCTATGAAAGTAACAGAGCTTTCACAAGAACCCGTATTTCCATATCCGTCATCGAAAGTTATAAATTTGCTGTGCTTTCGAAGCTGACTTATGTCAACAGCTTGTTCTTGTTCAGTACCAGTAAGAATTGGAAGAGGGTAGGATTGATCATTTATAAGAAGATCTGCTGATTGTGACATGATATAGGGTAGTTTGAATGGGTAGAACCTTTAGTAATGCCAATTTTAAACAATTTTTTCAAGAAAGTTCCTGTAAAGTTGTAAACCTTTTGCCTGACTTTTTTCAGGATGAAATTGGGTGGCGATGCACTTACCAGTAAAAATACCGCTTACAAACGGAATGCCATAGGTCGTTTCAAAGGTTACAAGATCCTCAGAGACGTCCGCCAAGTAATAACTATGAACAAAATAAAATTGATCTAAATCTGATAAATTTTTTCTTACAGAATTTCCTATTGGCAAATTCCAAGAAACTGAATTCCAACCCATATGGGGAATCTTCAAAGAGGGTTCTAAGGTAAATCTTCTTACATGACCTTTGAAAATTCCAAGCCCCGGCAAACTTCCCTCTTCTGATGTTTCAAAAAGAACCTGTAAACCGAGGCATATACCAAAGTATGGCTTTCCTTGATTAATCCATAATCGCAAGGCTTGATCTAGCCCTGATTTCATCAATGACTCCATACACTGATCAAAAGTACCTTGCCCAGGAAATACCAAAGCGTCTACCTCACTTATTTCGTCCGGATTTTGTATTATTGAAACTTCTACATTTAAATATTCGAAGGCCTTAACAACGCTTCTTAGGTTTCCTGTGCCATAATCAATAACCCCTACTTTGCGGGACATGTTCATAAAAATTTAGTAAACTAAGCCGACAAAGTTCCCTTGGTTGAAGGAATCTTACCGTCTAAGCGGGGCTCAAATTTGGTGGCTATATCCATTGACTTGGCAAACCCCTTAAAAATAGCTTCCGCTATATGGTGAGGTTCTTCTCCGTGCTCTAGGCAAATATGTAAATTACAGGCAACTTCATTAGCAAAAGCCTGAAAAAATTCCTTAAATAAGTGAATATTAAAATCTCGAACAGTGAGTGAAGAACTTGTTACTTTCCAGACCAGATAAGCCCGATTACTTAAATCAACAGATACGGAAGCTAATGTTTCATCCATGGGCAAAAGAAAAAAACCGTATCGGCAAATACCTGCTTTGTCTCCTAAAGCTTTTTTAAAAGCTTGGCCCAAACAAATACCCAAATCTTCCACCAAGTGATGATAATCAATTTCAATATCACCAGTTGCCTCAATCGAAAGATCGAAAAAACCATGCCGAGAGAATAGATCGAGCATATGATCTAAAAAGGGTACACCCGTTGAAATTTCCCCCTTTCCGGAACCATCAAGGGATAAAAGGATTTTAATTTGTGTCTCGCTAGTTTTGCGGACTATTTCTGCTTTTCGTGAAGTCGCCATTCTTTAATCTTGTTTACTAGCATAGTCATCTCTTCCGGCTTGCCAATACTGATTCTTAGGTACGAAGCGGTTAAGGGGCTACGCCCAAAATACCGGACCAAAATTCCACTTCGCTCTAAATAATCAAAGAGGTTCTGTGCTACTACCTTTCCTTTTTTTCCGTATTTATCAACAGGCTGTGTAAAAATAAAATTAGTCGAACTTGGTATAGTTCTCCAGCCCCATCCCTCTGTAATAGAAGATAATTGATCACGAGATGCAATGATATCGTTGCGAGTTTTTATAAAATATGCCTGGTCCTCAATGGCAGCCTGGGCTCCGATTTGTGCAAGCTTATCAACATTATAAACCTCTCTAGCTTGATCTAGAATCTCAATAATATCAGGACTAGATAAAGCATAACCGACACGGAGGCCGGCTAAAGAATATGATTTGGAAAAAGTTCTCGTGATGATTAATTTCTGAAAATCTCTTAACAAGGGAACTGCACTTTGACTAGAGAAATCAACATACGCTTCGTCTATCACCATAATTCCTTCAAACCTATTAAGGATGTCAGTCAGTTCAATTAAACTATATCCCCGACCGCTTGGTGCATGAGGACTTGTAATAAAAAACAAATTTGCTTCAGATTTTTCAATTAACTGAAAAGGGATTTTAAAATCTTCAGTTTGAAATGGGATACGAATTAAATTTGCTCCTTGAATAGAAGTTAGAACTTCATAGAGGGAGTAACTGGGGTCAAGGATCCCTATACTGTGATGTTCATCTCCAAAACAACGAACGCAAAGATTAAGAATATCATCAGAACCATTACCAACAATGACTTGATCTTCAGAAACACGATTTAAAATAGATATACTTTTCCTTAAGTCTGACGCTTGTGGATTGGGGTAAAGGTTTAGGCTTTGGATACCTTCTACAACTTTTTCTTTTACGCGAGGACTAGGAGGATAAGGGTTTTCATTAGTATTTAACTTAATGACCTTCTGCCCAAACGAAGGTTGCTCTCCGGGTGTGTAGGGGGTGTGTGATTGGATAGAGCGGGAAAGGTGCTTTCTAAGGAACGGATCCACTATAAATCTAGCTATGCTGTGCTGTTCTTACATTTACCGAAGCACCATGACCATCTAATCGTTCCATTTTAGCAAAACTATTAATATGTTCCTCAGCTTTAATAACCGCTTGCTGATTATATTTTATGATACTCGACCGGCGAAGAAAATCATGCACACGAAGACCAGAAGAAAATCGAGAGGATCTACCTGTAGGTAATACATGACTAGGGCCAGCGATAAAGTCACCCAATGCAGTTGCAGAGAAATGACCCAATAAGAGTGCTCCTGCAGTAGTAATATTCTGAACCAAAAATTCGAGATGATTTTCGGAAACTTGGAGTTCTAAGTGTTCAGGAGCAATAAAATTTGCCACTTCTACTACTTGATCCAAATCCTTTAGATAAACAGCCTTAAATCCACTTTTTAATAAACTCAAAATCGATTGCCTGTGAGTGAGCTTCTGTATTTGGCCTTCTAATTCTTTCATGGTTTGTTGAAAGAGATCTCTTTCAGTAAATAGAAAATATACCTTTTCCTTACCTGAGCCATGTTCAGCCTGTGCTAGTAAAGCGGCCGCTATAAACTCCGGATTTGCAGTCTCATCAGCAATCACCATTACTTCGCTTGGTCCTGGTAACAGGTCAATTCCAACGGTTCCGAAAACCTGTCGCTTTGCTTCATTAACAAAAGCATTTCCAGGCCCAAAAATTTTATCTACCGAGGGAATCTGATTCGTTCCATAGGCCAACGCTCCTATTGCCTGTACCCCCCCAACTTTATAAACTTCATTTATACCCAAATAATGAAGAGCGCCTAATAATTTTGATGAAATAGAACCATCGGGTGCAGGCGGAGTAACAATTGCAACTTCTGGAACTTTTGCTACTTGAGCAAGAGTTACTGTCATAAGAACAGTTGAGACCAAAGGTACATTACCTCCAGGAATGTAGAGCCCAACCCTCTTGATGGGGTAGTATTTTTCACCAAATTCTGCTCCATGGGAATTTGTTCCGGTCCAATCTTGTGGAAAACTTTGTTGATGAAAATCAAAGATGTTTTTTCGGGCATCGTCCAATGCGTTAAGTTCTTCTCCACTGAGAGAAGCTAAGCCTGAAGCAAGTTCATCCTCAGATACCCTGAGTTGATCTGAAGTCAGGGTAGCGTGGTCATAAAGCTTCGTTTTTTCAGCAACTGCTTTATCTCCCCCTTTTTTTATCTCCTCCAAAATTGAGGATACCGTCGTTATGATATCTTGATTTGTAGAAGTTGAACAAGCGAAGGTCTCTAATTCACTTAACAGTGAAGAGTCATATTTTAAAAATGAATGAGGCATACTACTAGTTTAACCATATACTACTCCCACTCAATCGTACTGGGTGGCTTAGAGCTTATATCATATACCACGCGATTCGCTCCTTTTACTTCATTAATAATTCGATTAGACACTTTTCTTAATAGGCTATCAGGTAGATCCGCCCAATCCGCAGTCATTGCATCACTGCTAGTGACTGCTCGAAGAGAAATCACATTTTCATAAGTTCTTTCATCACCCATGACTCCGACACTACGAACGGGTAAGAATACGCAGAATGCTTGCCACAATTTGGAATACCAATTTGCAAGCTTCAATTCTTCTATGAAAATCGCATCAGCCTCCTTCAAAACCCTTAACCTGTTTTGATTAATATCTCCTACGACTCTTACACCTAAGCCGGGTCCAGGAAAAGGATGTCTCATCAAGACATTTTCTGGTAAACCAAGACTACGGCCTAAGTTTCTTACTTCATCTTTAAAAAGCTCACGCAAGGGTTCTAAAAGTTTTAGCTTCATTTTCTTGGGTAGACCCCCAACATTGTGGTGACTTTTAATCATTGCCGCTGGATTACCCCCAATAGGTACACTTTCGATTACATCAGGATATAAAGTTCCTTGGGCAAGAAAATCCACCTTCCCTAGACTTTTTACTTCCTTATCAAAAACTTCAATAAAAGTTTTTCCAATGATTTTTCTTTTAGTCTCCGGGTTAGTAACACCTTTTAAGCGTTTCAAGAAAAGAGAACCACTTAAAGAAACTCTTAGTTTTCCGGGTATATGGTCACGAAATAATTTTTTTACTTCCTCTCTTTCGTGCAACCGTAGCAAACCATTATCTACAAAAATACAGGTTAACTGTTTGCCAATTGCTTTGTGTATGAGAGACGCAGCAACCGAAGAATCAACCCCACCACTTAACCCTAAGATGACTTGCTTTGATCCAACCTGGGCACGAATCTGCTCAACCGCAACATTAACAAAATCCCCCATATCCCAATCCGCGTTACAACCACAAACACCAAACAAGAAGTTATTGATAATCTCAGACCCTTTTTGCGAATGTTCGACTTCAGGGTGAAACTGTAAGCCGTAAAATTTCTTAATTGGGTTCTCAATCGCGGCAAAATTTGAGTTTTCGGTTCTAGCGACAGAATGAAAGCCATTAGGTATATTGGTCAAACCATCTCCGTGTGAGTTCCATACAGTTAACTCCTTTGGAAGATTCTTAAATAAGGCTCCTTTCTTTAGTATCTCTAACTTGCCCCGACCATATTCTCTAAGTGGACTTTGCTCAACATTTCCACCAAGCAGTTTGGCCATAAGTTGCAGTCCATAACAAATACCAAGAACAGGCACGCCCAGATTAAAGATTCCAATGTTTGGTTTTGGAGATCCTTTAGTTAAAACACTTGAAGGGCCACCTGAAAGGACAATACCAACTGGTTTAAACTTCTTAATCTCACTAAGCGGCGTACTGTATGGTATGACACGGGAATAAACATTTGCTTCCCTTATACGACGTGCAATTACTTGAGTATATTGGGATCCAAAATCAAGAACTAAGATTGTCTGAGCCATAATTAAAAAGTGAAAGTTCGAACATAGAAAGAACTAACAAATGGGGCAGCCATAAACTTGGCAACCCTAAGAAACAAATTATTTTAGAAGTTGTCGGATAAAAAGAGAGAGATAATTACTTATCCTCTTCCTTTTTCTCAGCAACATTAGAGTCTTCAGTGTCAGAAGACTCTTTTGACTTTACTTCTTTACTACCCTTGGATGTTTTGGCTGCTTCAGTTGAACCATCTGTGTCTTTAGACGCTTCGGTTTTTTCAACTTCGACAACTGTGTCATGCTTGCTGTCGGAAGAATCCGCCGCTACAGGCTCAGCACTTTTCGTAGATGATTTTACTTTCTTGGATGCAACCTTTTTCTTTTTTGCTTTCTTCTTTGGTGCCTCTTCAACGAACTCAATGAGTGCCATATCCGCCGCATCACCTAATCTAGGAAGAGCTAGCTTATAAATACGAGTATACCCACCATTCCTAGATACAAACTGATCCACAAGTTCATCAAATAACTTTTTGACTGCAGATTTGCTCCGCAACCTAGCAATAGCAAGCCTTCGGTAATGTACTTTTTGTGCGGCATCATCCGTTGCATGTGCGTTTTTGGCTAAAGTTATAACTTTTTCAATAAACGGTCTTAACGCACGTGCTTTAGCAAGCGTAGTTTTAATTCTACCGTTTTCAATCAAGGAGCATGACAAATTCGCAATTAATGATGATCTGTGAGCTGTTTTTACTCCAAGTTGATGGTTGTGTTTGCGATGTCTCATGTCAGGGGATTCAAAGGATAATTATTGATTTGCGGCAGCTTCGAGAAGACGACTCTCAAATTTCATGCCAAGTGAAAGCCCGAGTTGCTCGAGTTTTGCTTTAATTTCATTTAGAGATTTTTTTCCAAAATTTCTATATTTCAGCATCTCAGGTTCGGACTTTGTAGCTAATTCACCGACAGTCGTAATATTTGCATTGTTTAAACAATTTGCAGCACGAACCGAAAGTTCAATTTCATTTACGCTCATACTTAACAAATTACGAAGTCTATTTTGTTCTTCACTAACTTCCTTGGTCTGACTTTCAAACTCAATTTGGTCTTCAGTGATTTGGTCAAAAACATCTAGATGGTGACGTAAAATAGCAGCAGATTGCTTTAATGCATCCTCTGGAGTGATACGACCATCAGTGTTTACTTCGAGAATAAGTTTGTCGTAGTCTGTCATTTGTCCAACACGAGTGTTTTGAACTTCGTATTTGACTAATTTCACTGGGCTATAAAGAGCATCAACATTGATCATCCCGATTGGTTGTTCATCACTTTTACTGTCTTCTCCCAAACAAAAGCCACGACCAACAGTTACAATCATCTCTGCCACGACTTTCTGTTTGCGGTCAGTGGTTAATATTATCTGCTCAGGGTTTACGATTTCAATACCTTCAGAGGGAGAAATGTCTGCAGCAGTGACAACCCCATCTTTCTCTATATCAATTGTTAAAGTGACAGGATCTGCCTTATGGCTGATAATTAAAACCTTCTTAAGATTCAAAACGATGTCTGTTATGTCTTCAACAACACCGTCTATGCTTTGAAATTCATGCTGTACACCGTCCATTTTGAGAGATGAGATCGCTGCACCTTCAATAGAACTTAGCAACACTCTACGAAATGCATTTCCAATAGTATGTCCGTAACCGGACTCAAATGGATCCGCAATAAATTTTGCGTACTTCTCTGTTGCAGATTCATCTTCTTTGATGAGACGGTTTGGTAATTCGAACTTTCCGAGTCTTTTGGCCATGGTAAAAAAAGTTTAGTGGGAATAATTTGTAAATCTAACGACTGTAGAATTCAACAACTAGCTGAACATTAACGCTTTTCTCAAGCTCATCGGTTTGAGGAAACCTGCTTACAGTACCTTGTAATGAATCAATATTAATTTCTAACCAAGGTGGAGCAGGGTGATACTGAGCACCTTCTAAATTTCTAGTAGCAACTTGTCGAGATGAGGTTTTTTCACGAACACCAATTTCATCACCCTCAGAAACCTGAAAACTCGGAATGTCTGTTTTGGTTCCGTTGACAATAATATGACCATGATTAACAAACTGGCGGGCAGCTTGTCTAGTCTTAGCTAAGCCTAATCTGTAAACAACATTATCGAGTCTTGTTTCAAGCATAGCTAAGAAAACTTCACCTGTAACACCTTGCTTACGCTTTGATCGCTCAAACATGTTTCGAAATTGTTTTTCGGTAAGACCATACATCATCCGAAGCTTTTGCTTCTCAATAAGACCTTCGCCATAATCACTTACTTTACGCCTAAAAGAAGGGCCATGCTGACCGGGTGGGTAGGTTCTCCGTTCAAAAGCTTTATTAGCTGGAAAAATTGCCATACCAAAACGGCGATTGATCCTAGTAGTTGGTCCTGTATATCGTGACATAGTAAGTGAGGTAAAATGTTATTAATTCAAAAAGTTAAACACGTCTTCTCTTAGGTGGACGACATCCGTTATGGGGAACTGGGGTCACATCAATAATAGTCGACACCATAAAACCTAAGCTTTGAAGAGCACGAATGGCTGAATCCCTACCCATACCTGGGCCTTTAACCTTAACAAGGACTTCTTTCATTCCGTGTGACATGGCTACACGACCGGCATCTTGTGTAACAACTTGTGCGGCATAAGCAGTTGATTTGCGGGAACCTCGGAAATTACATTTCCCGGAACTTGACCAAGATATTACATTTCCATTCATATCGGAAAAAGACACCTTGGTATTATTAAAAGTCGCGACAATGAAACAAATGCCTGAGGAAATATTTTTACTCCCTTTTGCTTTTCGAACTTTAACTTGTTCAATATTAGCACCTAGCAAATCAGCAGCAGTTTCCTCCTTTTTTTCCGTTGGCTTTTCTGCAGTTTGCTCGTCTACAGGAATGCTTTTGGTGTCAGCTTCTACGGCAATATTATTGGTTGCTGTTGCTTTTGTGTCGGTTTTAGTTTCCACGGGATCAACTGCCTTTGGTTCCCCCGAATCTTTAATGTTTTCTGCTTCGCTCATAGGATATATGTAAAATTATTATGCCTTACGGATCACTCCGACAGTCTTCCTGCCACCCTTGCGAGTTCTGGCATTTGTGATAGTTCTTTGTCCTCTTACGGGTAAACCACGTTGATGACGTAATCCACGGTAACAACGAATGCTCTGCAACCTCTTTAGGTTATTGGTAATATTTCTTCGAAGATCACCTTCGACCATAATTTTTTGGTCAATTATGTAATTACTGATGAGGCTCAATTCTTGTTCATTAAGCTCCGATGTACGCCTATCAGGATCAATGCTTGTCGCATCAAGAATTACTTTTGCACGCGTCGGTCCAACGCCATAAATATAGCGTAAAGAAAATCCAATTTTTTTGCGGTTTGGTATGTCTACTCCTAGTAATCTAGCCATGATTAATGTTTTGTTAAAATGTTATTAAGAGAAAAGGTTTGTGTCGTTTAAAAAATAGCCAACAAGGCCAAGAACAAATAAAAGTACAGAGATCCAGATCAATGGTCGCCACTCAGCCTCAAATGCTTTTAGTTCCAATGATTCAATTCTTTGATTAGAGTTGGATGATCTCCCACGAATTCTTCCTTTGCGCAGGAACCCGTCATAATGACGTTGTAATAAAAAGGTTTCGACCTGACGCATCGTGTCTAGGACAACACCAACGATAATGAGCATACCAGTGCCACCGAAGAAAGTAGCGACATTGTAAGAGACATTAGCTAAATTGAATATAAGATCAGGAAAAACCGCAATGACTGTGAGAAATATTGCACCTGCTAAGGTAAGCCTGGTCATAGTGAAGTCAAGAAAGCGTGCGGTTGGGTCACCCGGTCTAACACCAGGAACATAACCACCATTTTTCTTCAAATCGTCAGCAATTTGTACAGGCTTAAACATAATTGACACCCAAAAATAGCTAAAGACCAAAATTAATCCACCATATACAATATAGTAAAACCAACCCCGGCTTGCGAAAACATTTGCTAAATCTATGGCCCAATTTGTTTCAGAAGGGGAGTCAGCTATGGCAGCACCCAATGTACGCAATAATTGAGCAGGAAACATTAGAATTGCACTCGCAAAAATAACGGGCATCACGCCAGCATAATTAACTTTGAGAGGAAGAAATGAACTTTGCCCGCCAAAAACTTTTCGCCCAACCATTCGTTTTGCATACTGAACAGGAATTTTCCTTTGAGCCTGAGTGACAGCAATAATTCCCCCGACAACGACCAAGAACAATCCTATCATGATTACCGCCTTAACTATGACTAAGTTATCACTCGCAGGAGCTTCGAAAATTAAGACATATGCGTCTGCTAAAGCTTTAGGTAAATCAGCAAGAATTCCGACTGTGATCAATAAAGAAATACCATTCCCGATACCCCGCTGTGTAATCTGTTCACCTAACCACATTAATATCAAAGAACCAGTGGTTAAAAATACTATGGAATTAAGGAGAAAGAGATTTGGAGAAGAGGCGACAACTATATTGCCAAGTGGCTGTCCATCAAGGCCAGTCTCGGCCGGATTAAAACCCTGGATCAAGCTACCAGGACTATCCCGAAGTGCTACGGCTAGTAATCCCCCCTGAATTAAACAAATAATAATAGTTAGATATCTAGTGTATTGTGCTATTTTTTGGCGGCCCGGCTCACCTTCTTGCTGCAATCTGGCAAGTTGAGGCCAAACAGCACCCATCAACTGCATAATGATGGAAGCACTAATGTAAGGCATAATGCCAAGAGCGAATAGAGCACCATTAAGCAAGGCACCACCAGTAAACATATTATAAAACCCGAGAATATCATTACCCTCGGATGAACTACGAGTTTGCTCTCTCAACTCGAAGAACTCCTTGATAGGTGATGGATCTACACCGGGAAGCGGAATATTTGCACCCACACGGGCGATAAACAACAAAGCTAAAGTAAAAAAGATCTTTTGCCTTAACTCAGGTATCTTGAGAGAATTTGTGAAAGCGGAGAGCATTACAACCAAATGTTCCTATTATTCAACTGAGCCACCAGCGGCCTCAATTTTTTCGCGAGCTGACTTGGAGCAAGCTGAAAGTTTTATCTTGTAAGCCTTGTCAACTGATCCATTACCTAAAAGTTTAGCAAAGATTGAATTAGAGCGTATAAGACCAGCTTTCTTTAAAGAAGTTAAATCAATCAGATCGCCTTCTACAATCGCGAGATCTGAAAGATTAACGATAGCACAAGGTGTTTGAAACCTGGTACGATTAAAACCACGCTGAGGCAATTTTCTAAACAACGGCATTTGGCCACCTTCAAAACCTGGTCGAAGTGAGTAACCAGATCGAGCACCTGCTCCTTTATGTCCACGACAGCATGTTTTACCATGACCATTCCCTTCGCCACGACCTACACGCTTTTTTTCGCGATTGGCACCAGATGGTAAATTATCTTCCTTCATAAAATTAAATAATACGTTATTCTGCAACGACTGTTGACGAAGTAGCTGTGATTGATTTTTGAGTTGTAAAAGCTGGGCCTTTGACTTCCTCGCCTCGGACTTCTGAGATTTCAATAGCTGTACGAAGTTGGCTAAGACCATTCAATGTAGCTGAAACCACAGATAGATGATTGTTCGAACCAAGAGATTTAGAAAGTATGTTTTTAATACCTGCTGCTTCTAATACAGCCCGCACTCCGCCACCTGCAATAATACCAGTACCAGGCCTAGCTGGACGAAGCATTACCTTACCACCATCATAAGAACCTAAAATCGGATGTGGGATCGTATCACCGGAGATAGAAACAGGGCGCATCGCTTTCTTAGCTTTATCTGTACCCTTGCGAATAGCATCCGGAACCATCTGGGCCTTACCATATCCAAAGCCTACATTTCCCTTTTGGTCACCAACTACAATGAGTGCTGCAAAACTAAAGCGTCTACCACCCTTCACAACTTTTGCACAACGGTTTATATGAACAACTTTTTCAAAGAGCTCAGATTCATCTTCTGATTTGGGTTTTTGAGACCTAGATTTGTTTCTTTTCGGGTGATTCATAATTAGAATTTAATTCCTTCTTGTCTTAAAGAATCTGCGAAAGCTTTGACGCAACCATGATACTTACGACCAGCACGGTCGAATACAATAGAAGTAACTCCTCCTTGTTTTAGTTTAGAGGCTAAATCTGATCCCAATTTGGTAGCACCTTCTACATTAGGAAGAAGATTAGAATGGTCCTTATTGTTTGTTGAAACAGAATGATGAGTGTGACCAGAAAGATCGTCAATACACTGAGCATGGATGTTCTTGTTAGTGAAACAAACTGTGATACGAGGACGAGACGATGATCCAATGATTTTCTTTCGGATTCGCCATTTACGCTTTTGGGCAAGTTGTTTTTTCTTAAAGAGATTCATAATTGTTAAGCTGATTTTTTACCTTCTTTTCGGCGAACATACTGACCGAGGATCCTAACGCCTTTACCCTTGTAGGGCTCGACAGGGTAATACTTCTTAATTTCAGCTGCGGTTTGTCCAACTTTTTGTTTATCGGGACCTTCTACTAAAATTTTAACATTATCGGAGACCACAACATTTACACCGTCAGGAATTGGATGTTCTACGGGATGTGAATATCCTAACTCGAGATCAATAATATTGCCTTTAACTGTTGCCCTGAAACCAACACCCTCAATCAATAGGTTTTTGGAGAAAGGTGTGGTTACCCCTTGGACCATATTAGCGATTATTGATCTAGTTGTTCCATAAACAGCATTAGCTGACCGAGAAGCATTTGCGGGTTTAATGATTACTTGATTGTCGACAACCTCGACAACGGCAAGGGATGAAAAATGTTTATCCAAAGAACCCTTGGGACCTTTAACAGTAACAATGTTGTCACTGACTGAGACCTCAACACCGGTTGGGATAACGACGGGAATTTTACCTATTCTACTCATGTATAAAAAAATATTGGTTTACCAAACACTACAAAGAAGCTCCCCACCAAGTTTACTATTTCTTGCCGATTTATCATCCATTACACCCTTAGGAGTGCTCAGAATAGAAATACCCAATCCCCCTAATGTTTTAGGAATTTCACGGTAGCCACAATACGACCGACGACCGGGTGTACTTAATCGGCTAATACCGCGTATTGCGTGTTCGCCGTTAACATATTTAAGCTGAATATCAATTTTTTTGATACCTTTATCGTTAACGCCTTCAGCAAGATCTTCTACAAAACCACGCTCTTTTAAAATTTTGGCAATACCCACCCTCAGATTAGAGTGAGGGTATGTACAAGCAGGTTTGCCTGCACTACCTGCATTACGAATGACGGTTATAAAGTCACCTATTGAATCATGTACTGACATAATAAATTGGGGTTGGGGCTACCAAGAAGCCTTGATGATACCAGGAACCTTACCTTGTAAAGCAAGTTCTCGGAAAGTAATTCTTGAAAGGCCAAATTTTCTGATAACAGCACGAGGGCGGCCAGTAAGGGTGCATCGCTTAACCAATCTTACGGAAGAAGAGTTGCGAGGTAATTTGGATAATTTACCTTGAGCAATGTAAAAATCTTCTTCACTAGTACTAGCGTCTTCTAGAATATTTTTCAATTCTGCTCGTTTTGCGGCAAAGCGGGCAACCATGCGCTCTCTCTTCTTGTTTCTGTAAATTACGGATTTCTTAGCCATTATAAAAGGGGGTTCAGGATTAAGCAGCAGCTTTCTCTGGGTTAGAATCTGATGAGTGCTTACGAAAAGGCATGCCTAATAATTTGAGCAATTCAGTACCTTCCTCATCAGATTTGGCGGTGGTAACGATACAAATATCCATTCCAGTATTAACCCTCTGCCTTTCGACATTTATCTCAGGGAAAATACTATGGTCAATAATACCCAGCGTGTAGTTTCCGCTGCCGTCAAGCTTAGTTGGCACACCTCTAAAGTCACGAATGTTAGGAAGTGCAATCGCAATGAGACGGAGTAAAAATTCCCACATACCATTGCCACGTAAAGTAACTTTAACACCGACAGGCATACCTTCACGAAGTTTGAAGTTTGAAACACTTACTTTCGCTTTAACAACAACTGGTGATTGACCGGCAATTGAAGCAATATCATTGCGAAGCTCAATAACTCCATTTTTATCCATCTCAGCACCGAAGGAACTGTTAAGAACAACCTTATCTACTTTGGGAACTTGATGTAAGTTAGTGTATCCGAGCTTTTTCATGAGTGCAGGTACTGCATCATCAAGGTAGGATTTTTTTAATTCGGGGATATTCATTCTAAATAAATTAGTTAACTGATTTCGGCTATTTCGAAGCCTTCACATTCGAATAGTGGATAGAAGCCTCACGCTCGACAATAGATCCTTGTGGATTGTCTTGAGATTTCTTTTCGTGTTTTTTGATCAAATTTACACCTTCGACAATGATACGGTTTTGGGAGCGCAATACCTGTAATATTTTACCTTTTTTACCCTTGTGATCACCAGCAACTACTTCGACCTCAACGCCTTTCTTTAATGATTTTGACATATTATAAAACTTCGGGGGCTAAAGAAATGATCTTCATGTACTTTTGACGTAACTCACGAGCAACGGGACCAAAAATTCTGGTTCCTTTGGGGGTGCCATCATTATTTACAATAACTACTGCATTTTCATCAAAACGCACATAACTACCATCACTACGACGCATAGGATAACGAGTGCGTACAACTACGGCACGAACGACTGTACCTTTTTTGACAGATGCCTCCGTGGAACATTCCTTGACATGGCAAACGATAACATCACCTATTGATGCTGTCTTTTTGTTTTGACCAAGTCTACGGATCATACGAACTTTTTTTGCACCAGTGTTGTCGGCAACTTCTAGTCTGCTAAGTAATTGAATCATGGTAATGTTATAGAGTTGGTGCTTTCTCGAGGACTTCGACTACTCTCCATCTTTTAAGTTTACTGATGGGACGTGTGGCCATGATTCTAACTTTATCTCCAACATTTGAATCATTGTTATTATCATGGACATGGACGGTTGTCTTCCTCCGAATCTCTTTTTTATAAAGTGGGTGGGGAATCTTGTATTCGTAAACAACTTTAACAGATTTGTCTCCGGTCTTGGAGCGAACAAAACCTACAAGTTCTTTACGATTATTTCTGGAATTATCTTCAGTCATACTATTAATTTGTAGATTGTTTTAAATCACTCAACACCGTTAACACCCGGGCACGATCTCGTCGAATAGACTTTAATAGGTGAGGTTTTTCAACCTGACCTGTTTGTTTTCGAACGCGTAATTGAAGTAATTCGACACCCAAGTCCCTAAACTTTTTATTTAGTTCGGGTTCTGACATATCTTTTATTTCTGAAATTTTCATTATACTAATAACTTTGGTGCCTAGTCACTAAGCGGCAGCGGAAAGGAAGTTTTGCATCAGCTAAACCAAGGGCTTCACGGGCCAAGGTTAAAGAACAACCTGCAATCTCAAACAAAACATGACCAGGTTTGATAACTGCGACCCAATGATCGACAGGTCCTTTTCCCTTACCCTGTCTTGTCTCAGCAGGTTTTTTCGTGACAGGCTTGTGTGGAAAAACGCGTATCCAAACTTTGCCTTTTCTTTTTAGGTGGCGATTAATGGCAACGCGAGCAGCTTCGATTTGATTAGATGTCATTCTGCCTCTGCTGAGAGACTGGATTCCAAATTCACCGAATGATACAGTATTACCTTTCGAGGCAACTCCGCGTACACGACCCTTGTGTACTTTACGAAATTTTGTGCGTGATGGTAGTAACTTTGGCATAACTTAAAAAATGAAAATTAAAACTAAAATAATTTGTCTTCGTCTTTGAGGCATATCCAACATTTGATACCAATGATGCCGTAAACGGTGTTTGCTTCTACTAAACCATAATCAATATTTTCTCTCAAAGTATGAAGAGGAACTCTACCTTCACGAAGTTGTTCAGTTCTTGCAATATCTGCACCAGCAAGTCTTCCTGCACATTGAATCCGTATACCTTCAGCACCCATGGACATTGTGGTTTGTACGGCTTTTTTCATTGCACGACGAAAAGCGATCCTTCTTTCCAACTGAAGAGCAACATTTTCAGCGACAAGAGAAGCAACTAAATCTGGCTTTTTTATTTCCTGGATTTCGAGCCTAATGTCTTTTCCAACTGTGCGATTAAGTGAATCACGTAATGAATCCAGTTCCTGACCTTTTCGTCCGATAACGATGCCAGGGCGAGCAGTCCAAATTGTAACTCTAGTACGAGTGGAGGCACGCTCAATAACAATGCGAGGAACAGACGCGAAACGAAGTTTCTTTTCTAGAAATCCCCGAATCATGTTATCTTCCGCAAGAAATTTGGAGTAATCATGCTTATTGGCGTACCAACGAGCACTCCAGTTACGACGAACACCAAGTCTAAAACCAATTGGATTTACTTTTTGTCCCATAATTAAACCTCGTCTGAAAGGGTTATACGCAAATGACTCATTCTTTTTTTGTAAGGATGAGCTGATCCACGAGCACAGGGCCGAAATCTCTTTAAAGCAGGACCTTCATCAACAATAGCTTCGCTAATGAATAGGTCATCCGCACTTAGATTTAAATTATTTTCAGCATTAGCCATAGCAGACTTGAGAGTCTTATCGAACATACGAGCTGCTTTTCGAGGGATAAACTTTAAAAGAGACACAGCATCAGATGCTTTTCTACCTGGCAGAACACGAGCAACTTCTCGAGCCTTTTTAGGAGATATTCTCATGTACTTAGAATGTGATTTTACTTCCATACGAAAATTATTTTTGAGTGTGCGGATTGTGGGATTTGAATACACGTGTGGCAGAAAACTCGCCCAGTTTATGACCTACCATATTTTCGGTAACATAAACAGGGAGGAAACTTTTACCGTTATGAACAGTGAAATTAAGACCTACAAAGTCTGGTGTAATTGTCGAACGACGAGACCATGTTTTTATGGGCTTTCGATCGCCGTTATTCTGTGCTGTTACAACTTTCTTCATTAAACCAGGGTCTACAAAGAAGCCTTTTTTGATTGAACGTGTCATGGTGCCTTAGTTACTTCATCCGTCTGCCATTACGCCTAACGAGAATTTGTGAATTTGATGGTTTCGATTTTTTACGGGTAGGGAATCCTTTTGATAACTGGCCCCAGGGAGATGAGGGATGACCGCCACCTGAAGCGCGGCCTTCACCACCACCCATTGGGTGATCTACAGGATTCATCGCAACGCCTCTTACCCTTGGTCTGCGACCTTTCCAACGATTACGTCCTGCTTTACCAATTGTTGCTTTTTGGTGACTATTATTTCCGACAGAACCAATGGTTGCACGACAATTTTCTTTAACAATACGGATTTCACCAGAAGGCATTTTCAAGGATGCATAACCATTATCGATTGAAATCAAGCGTACTTCAGATCCAGCAGATCGTGCAATCTTTGCACCAGCTCCTGGAAGCATTTCCACACAATGCACTTTCGTTCCAAATGGAATTTGGTTTAGCGGCATCGCATTCCCAGGTATAAAATCGACCTTACCAGAAGAGCTGACAATCTTGGAACCTTCTTCAAGAGAAGTAGGTGCAAGGATGTAGGTCTTTTCGCCATCAGAGTACTCAATCAAAGCAAGGTGAGCAGTTCTATTTGGGTCGTATTCGAAACAAATAACGGTTGCAACTTCATCGAGTCTTTCACGACGGAAATCAATTTGACGATAAAGTCTTTTGTGGCCACCACCTCGGCGTCTTGAAGTAATACGACCGTAACTATTTCTACCTTTTTTTCTATGGTGTCCTTTAGTTAGAGCCTTTTCAGGGCGCTTGTCAGAAAGTTCAACCTTATTTTTAAAATAGAACCTTCCGGATGGAGTAACAGGTTTTTGTTGTACAATTGGCATGTTCTTAATCCCTAAGTAATGAATTATGCAAGGTCGATGCTGTCACCAGCTTTCACCGTAATGATTGCTTTTTTAGTCGCAGTTGTTTTGCCAAGTCGATTTTTTCGCATACGATCTCGTTTGGTCTTAGGCTTAGCATTAAGTGTGTTGACTTTAAGAACTGTAATACCAAACGCATTTTCAACAGCATCCTTTATATTTTGCTTCGTTGAAAACTTCGAAACGGAAAAAACATACTGATTAAGGTTGGCCGACAACATAGAGGCTTTCTCAGTTAACAGGGCCTCATGAATTACTTTTACTGATTCCTTCATGAAACTTTCTCCTTATTAAACTTAGAAATTAATGAGTCTAAACCGCTCTCGCTGAATATTATTTTATCTGCTTGAACAATATCAATGGCAGCTAGGTTATTAGCTGTGGAAGTTCTAGCGAATGATAAATTTCTAGCAGCAAGGGAAACCTCTTGCGAAAAGGTATCGTCAACTACTAAAATTTTCTTAGAAGTGGGGGTGATTTTCTTGAGCAAAGAACTAAAGAGGTGTGTTTTAGGTTTCTCAATTTGCCAATCTGTAATAACACAAATACTGCTTGATTCAGCTTGGTCAAAAAGTGCACGACCAAGGGCTAAACGCTTAATCTTTTTGTTTAACTTTTGATTGTAAGAACGAGGGCGAGGACCAAAAATTACACCACCTCCCCTTCGCTGGATAGCTTTCTTATCACCAGCACGACCAACTCCCAAACCTTTT
>ERZ1046876.501-NODE-501-length-30135-cov-5.592852_pt1 | contig 30135 bp, 14 predicted proteins | sample MGYA00383094_ERZ1046876 | MGnify/ENA primary metagenome ERZ1046876 (study PRJEB29581, sample SAMEA5548364) | metagenome | biome: marine; feature: coastal; material: water | depth 50 m | study: Short-term variability in the microbial, nano- and picoplankton...
GGTTCAGGCTCTATCAAACCGTCTTCCGAGGGGGTATTCCAAACCCTTAAAGACTATTTGAACGCTCTACAGCCTCTTTTACCCGAATATCGGAAAAAGGACGTATTGCTTTCCGCCCTACTCTCCATTCTAAACCTAATGGAGAGCGGAGATCAAACCGATCCGTTTTTTCAGGTTCATCTCCTCAAGTTGCTAAAGAAGGCATACAAGGATTCTGACAATCCAGAATTTGCCGTCACTCTAAATTCCTGGGGTGCTTCCAAGAGTGCGGGCCATACGTTGGCCGGACAATTGAAGAAGGGAAAAGAAGAACTGGGCAAGAATCGCTCGTTGCTTGAGTTCGTGGGCTCAGATGTAATGCCGTTCGTTGAGAAATGGGAAGAGTGGATCAACGATATGGCTCTCAATTTTGCCGGAGTAGCCGTCGATGCGTATCGGAAGATGCGGTTCGCATCCGGGAAACTGACTTATGAGGACCTACTGACGGAGTCCATGCGTCTGCTGAAGGAAGATGCTGTTTCTCGGTCTCATTTTCAGGAAAAATACCGCCATATTCTGGTCGATGAATTTCAGGACACGGATCCAGTCCAGGCGGCGATGCTGTTCTATTTGTGCAGCATCGATCCAGATCAAAAAGATTGGTCTGAATCCACGCTCATACCTGGTCGGCTTTTTCTCGTGGGAGATGACAAGCAGTCTATCTATCGTTTCAGAAAGGCAGATTTCCAAGCGTTTCATTTGGTTAGAGAAAGTATTCGGAAACAGAATGGATTAGATCTCAAACTGTCGGTCAACTTTAGGTCAGATGAGCGTATTTGTAATTGGATTAATCGCACGGTGTCTGGTCTATTCACTGCGCAGGACGCACCTTTTCAGGCACCTTGGGAAGATTTGAATGCTTGGAAGGGACGCTTGCCAGATGAACTCGCGCCAGATGAACCTGCAATAGTCACGATTCGCATGGGCGATTTGCGCTACGTTCCGAAAGAGCCCCGATTGATAGCAGAATGTCATGCTTTTTCAGAGCATATATCACGTCTTCGAGCTTCTTCAGGTCTCAAATTCGAGGATTTTCTGATCCTAGTGCGCACAGCGTCCAATATTCCTTTTTATGTATCTCAACTGAGTCGCGCAGGAATTCCTGTAGGGGTAACCGGTGGTGCGGCGTCAAAGATGTCGGATGCGTTGGTTTTGATTAGCGACGTCTTGCGTTGTCTGTATGATCCCAATAATGGTGTGGCTCTCGTTGCGACGCTACGAAGCAGACTGTTCGGAGTGAGTGATCAGGACTTGTTCGACTATGTATCTGCCGGATACCAACTGGAGGCATTAGTCGAAGCGCAAGAGGAAGGTCCTGCGCACCTTGCTCGTTCGGCGGAGCTGCTACGGAAAGCGCGAACATGTTTATTCGAACTGGCTCCTGCCGATGCATTTGAGCGTGTGATGGTGCTTATCGGCCTCGAAAGCGCTATGCAATTAGCCGAGGAGCCTGATCTTGCTAAAGGCATGATGCTCAAGGTCGGAGCCATGTTTAGAGACTGGCAGCAGCAGGGCTACACCATTGGCCGCTGCGTAGAGGAATTGGAATTATACAGGCGGGAAACGCTTAAGATGGAAGCTTTTTCTGCCAGTGCACCCATGGGGAATAGTGTTCGGATCATGACGGTGCATCAAGCCAAGGGTTTGCAGGCGGAAGTTGTTTTTTTAGCTGATCCGGGCTCAAAGCAATCTCATCCGGCCACTCTTCATACGTTGAGAGATGGACCGAATGTCTCGGGAAAGGCCGTATTGAAACGGAAATTTACATTTGGGAGCGAAATTCTGGCTCGACCTGCAGGATGGGCTCGTGCTGAGGAGTTGGAGAACCAGTTTTCTATCGCAGAAGAGAGGCGTTTAATTTATGTCGCTTGTACGCGGGCTTGTCGACAACTCGTCATTTCGACAGGACCGGAGCCTAAAAAAGGACAGGAGCCTAAAAAGGGAATGTGGGATCCATTGTATGCAGCTCTGAGTGCTCCGGAAGTTGCTGTAATAACCCTTTCCTCTTCAGCGACGCCTGTTGTCGCAGCTCTTGATACAGAAGCTCCCGAAAAAGCACTTACATTTGACGTTGCGCAACGGATTGCAGCGCTGTCGGAGCCAAGTATCAGGTTTCGACGTCCGAGTGAGAGCAAGCAAGAGGGGTCTTCAGCCCCATCTGGACGGAAGGGGCCGGGTCAAAGTTTGGGCAAGGAGTTTGGGGCAGGTGTACATGCTCTTTTTGAATCAATTGTTGGTCTTCGAAAACAAAAGCCGGATGAAGCCGAGGTTAGGCGCCGAGCTGAGCAGGCGATTCGTTTTAGAGATACCCATTCTGCTCAAACGGAATTGATTAATACGGCCGTTGGCGCGGCTATGACCTTTCTTGAATCTGATTTATGGACTGAGTTAGAACAGGCTCAACGAGTCCTTACTGAAGTACCCTTCACGGTTCTGTACAGTGATTCCGGAATAGAAGAAGTAGTCAGTGGTGTTACCGACTTGGCCTTCCGAACGGATTCAGGGTGGACGATCGTAGACTATAAGACTGACAATGCGGGCGACGAGGAACTCGTCGCCCGCCATTCGGCTCAGGTCACAGAATATGTAAAGGCATGGAAGCAGATTTTCCCGGATCAGAGGTGCGCTGGATACCTGTGGTCAACTCGTTCCGGGGCATACCTTCCGATAACGGAGATGGAATAGCATGGTATTAGAACTAGCATACGGTTTGGGAGGTCTATCGCTTGGAGCGGGGTTGGTGTACCTCATCCAAAAAGCAAAAATTGCCGCATTCGAAGCCAGCAGCCACGAGCTAAGAGCTTCACGCGATGTCGCAGTTTCTGAATTGGAAGAGATTCGGATTTCGCATGCAGCCCTAAGGGAGGAGTTTGCCGGAGTTACCGCGGCAAGAAAGCAGGAAATAAAGGGTTGGGAGGAGAAGCAGCAGGCTCTCGTGCAGGCCCAGGAAGAACTCATGCAGCAATTCGATGCGCTTTCGAGAAAGGCGCTCGATATGAATAGTAAGACCTTTTTGGATCTGGCTAAGACCCAGGTCGAGAAGATGATTACTAAAGTGGATGACAAGGACGAGAAGAGAAAGGTAGAGATGCAAAAGCTCGTCGATCCGTTGTCAAAGACGCTCAAGGAAGTAAGTGATCATGTTCGAGAAGTGGAAAAGCAGCGTGATCAAGCCTACTCATCGCTTACTGAACAGGTAAAGGGTTTGTCTGAGGCCCAGAAAGAGATTAAGAAGGAGGCAAGCAACTTAGTCAAAGCGCTTAGAAAACCGTCCGTTAGAGGGCGTTGGGGAGAAATTCAGCTCAAGCGTGTCGTAGAAATGGCCGGATTAGTGGATCATTGCGACTTTGAGGAGCAACACTCGATTAACACCGATCATGGCAGATTGCGGCCCGATATGATTGTGCATCTCCCAGGAAATAAAATCATCGTGGTAGACGCAAAAGCGCCATTGGAAGCCTACTTGGAAGCTGTGGAGGCCGAATCAGAAGATGCGCGTGAGGAGCAGATGATTCGACATGCCAAACATGTTCGGACCCATGTTACTCAACTTGCTGCCAAATCCTATCAGGACCAGTTTGAAACAACACCCGACATGGTTGTCCTGTTCTTACCTGGGGAGTCCTTCTTTTATGCTGCCCTTCAACACGATCCTGCTCTGATTGAATACGGCGCTTCAAACAACGTAATCATTGCTACACCAACCACCTTGATTGCTCTACTTAGGGCGGTCTCTTATGGGTGGCGTCAGGAGCAGATAGCCGAGAACGCGCTTAAAATATCTCGCTTGGGTCAAGAACTCTATGACCGGCTCAGTACAATGGCCGACCATGTAGGAAAAGTAGGCAAGGGACTTACCTCTGCGGTAACCAGTTACAACAAAGCTGTTGCATCCATGGAAAGTCGCGTGCTAGTATCAGCTAGAAAGTTCAAAGAGTTGGGCACGGCTTCATCCAGTGAGTTGAAAGAAGTCCTTCCGTTGGAAGCTATACCAAGGCAGGTGGAAACGCCAGAAAGCGCGAACCCAGCCTCTGCAGAGCACTAAGATGGTACTACGCTAAGGCTACAGCAAGTCTTGACTCCGGTGACTCTAGAATCAAGTGGCACATGGCTTTCCACTCGTCCATTTCATTTTCGATAGATGTTCGAACGTCATTGATACGCACTTTCAAGGCTTCGACCTCTTCATTACCAGTATGCTTCATCTTCTGGTATTTGTCCGAGGCTGTTTTCAACACGTTCAGGTTGTTTGTTAAGGAGGCTGCTGACTCTTCGACTCGGGAAATCCACCCCTCATGGTCGAATGAAAACGAAAGCTCACGAAGACGCTCTACCATCAAAAAACGATCTGCGGCTACCAGTTTTCGTTTGATAGTTATTTTATTCACCTTCTTGAGATTCTTGGTCAGACCAACTTTGCTCAAAAACCAGATGATGTATTTAGGGGGGTCAAACTGATACCAACGGATGCCGTTTCTATAGTCCCCTGCAAACGTATGGTGGTAGTTGTGATACCCTTCACCGAACGTCAAGAACGCCAGAATGAAGTTGTTCACGGCTGTATGCTCTGTGGAATACGGTTGCGATCCCCACATGTGTGCCAGTGAGTTAATAAACCAGGTACAGTGATGCACGATGAACATCCGAAGTAATGTCCCTAGCACAAAAGCGCCCAAAATATCTCCGGTGAACGCCCAAACAGTCCCAAAAAAGATCAGGTTCACAAGGACCATCCAGTAGCCATAGAAATTGTGATGGAGTCTCAGGGCAGGACGAGCCATCAGGTCATGAATGACCCTTTGGTTGGGCTCAGGACGCTTTTTGAACATCCACAGCATGTGGGAGTGCCAAAAACCATCAGGAGCGCTGTATGGATCCAATTCAGTATCTACATGGCGGTGGTGAAGACGGTGGTCGTGTGACCAAGAGAATACGGAGCCTTCGGTGGCAAGCGTTCCGAAAAAGACCAACACAGACTCAATAACAGGATGAGTCGTGAACGTCTTATGGGCATACAAACGATGGTAGCCCATGGTAATGGCCATCAGGCAGACGGCGATACCACCAACGGTCCACCAGATCAATTCAGACGATGGCGTCTGTCTGACTAAATAGACGGGAAGTAGGGCGAAAAGAAGGAGGTGATAACCTGCTAGGAATAACGTATTTGTCCAGTCAATGGACCAGGAGCGCGCTGATGCGCTATCTACATTTGGCATGTGTCGCGGCGTAATGCCGTGTTCGAATGTTGAGTCGATTCAAGAGGCGTAAAGACCCCTAAAGATAAATCACATTCCGCTACAGACAAAACAAATCATACGTGCATTTAGAAAGGCCTGCTTTTGGCCTAATACGCTCCTGAAGACCGCGTTACGGCGCTCAATGTTCTCACCAGAATTACAATATCGAGCCAAATAGACCAGTTTCGAATGTAATAGGAATCATACTGCTCCATGCCATTGGTACCAACGTCCGAGCGGCCAGAAACTTGCCACATACCCGTCATCCCTGGAGAAACACGCATGCGCATGGACTGAATCCGAGTATCCAACTCTTCACTGTGATAGGCCGGTAGCGGGCGAGGACCCACTAAAGACATTTGTCCTTTCAATACGTTGAACAGCTGCGGGATCTCATCTAGAGAGTACTTGCGTAGCAGATGCCCAAGGCGATTAATCCGAGGATCGTTTTTCAATTTGAAGTCGCGCTCCCATTCTTCCTTTAGAGCCGGGTCTTCTGCAAGCGCTTTTTGTAAGACAGCCTCGGCATCTGGCATCATGGTTCTGAACTTCCAAGTCTGAAACTCAGTGCCTTTTTGACCAATCCGTTTCTGCAAGAAAAACGGATTCTGTCGATCCTGCATCCAGATCAAACCAGCGATTAAGCCCACAAGAGGCACCCAAAACATGGATGTTAGGGTAGTGGCTACTAGATCAAATGAGCGTTTCAATAATCTGGATAATGGATCTGCCAGGTTTAGTGAAATCTTCAGTCCGAGCGTTCCACCCATATCGATGGTTCCCACCCAAAGGGTAGGGAGGTCCTGCAGATCCGGAATGAGAATGACGTTCCGGTAATAGGACAAAGGACCTTCAAGCAAAAACCTTCGGTACTCAGGATCAACGTTGTTAATCGCGAGAATAGCTATTTGTGCTTCAGGTAATACTAGGTTTGTGTCTCCTAGAACTGGAATGCCTTTAATGTTGGCTCCCCAGTAGGAAGGATGATCATCCAAAAAGGCTATAGGCTGGTAGCCAAGCCCCTTCTCGTTTTCGAGATGATCTACTAAGTCTCTCCCGTTCGGGCCTGCGCCATAAATAACGACAGGAAGCCCGTATTGGCCCGATTGGATGAGCAAACTTTTAACAACACGGCGTATCGCTGGAACGACAAATAATGATAGTACGAACGAAAACGTGAGCGCAAATCGGCTGGTGTCGGTACCAAGCTGAAACCAGAATAGGAGTACGGCCGAGAACGAGAAGACCGCAAAGAGGGTAACGGTTTGCCGTTTTAATTCTTCAACAGCGCCTAAACCCCATCCAGGGTATAATCTTGCAGCAAAGGCGCCTAGCAGCCAAATAGGAAGAATGAGTTCGCCCCACCACTGAAAGAACGGCTCTCCTAAAAAGTAAGCCCGCAACGACCCCGTAATCAAAAACACGGCGGTAAGCGAAAAAATGTCTCCCAACACGAGAGCGATCGCATTGTACAATCGTCGATACTCAAAATGGATAGCAGAGGCATGATGCCCGTGGGAACGGTGTGCGCGGACGGATTCGCCAATCATATGATCGGAGATTTCCATGTTTTCGAGCAGACAGTCCGATCCCTTCTTTCTTCGGGCGGCTCTTTTTGATACCAGTTCCATTTACAATCGGGTTTTGCGGGTGATGATTTTTTTTACTGCACTAATCGTACCAATTTTGACCGTCTCACCTTGTGAGTGAAAACAGCCCCTATTTTGAGTAGTGAGTTGGCCTCTGATTCAACTTCTGATTCAAATTGAGACTCACTTGGCCATCAATACGCGCTATTGATAACTGACTAAGCAATACAAATCGGTCACATCTTCTGAGTCTATAACTTCGGACGGCGATTCAACCTGAATATGTGTGGAAACGGACTCTTCGGGGAGGTTATCGACAATCCGATTGGAACAGAGGTTGATGAGATCTGGTGCTTCAATTTGAATATCAGCACGGTCCTGTCCAGGAATCCTCATATTTCCGGAAAAAGAATTGAACGCAATCGAGTTGTATCCACCTGGTCCACGCTCATCGGCTCTAAACCAGATACCAGCGCCATCATTGTCCATTATCTTGCTGTTTGTAATGGTAATTCCATGTGTTGCCTGTACTAATATTCCGGCCCCACTCCATCCGTCTCGCCTAGTATTTTGCACCGTTACGTGGTCAATAAGGGCAGGAGTACTATTTAGTTCAAGAAACACCCCTGCCACTAGGTTAGAGTCTAATAGCGAGTGGGTTACGGAAATATCTCGATTGTCCCCATCAAACCAGATTCCTGGTCCGTCATTGCCTTTTGCAATCAGATTGCGAACAACCATGTTGTTTGATCCGATCCATTTTCCGCCTCCGGCTTCCCAGAATGGGTCGTGCCCGCGCCAGTTATTGTAGCTAGTCTCGGTTTGGAGTAAGGAACAGTCGCTGCAGGTTCCGTTGATTCCAGCTTGTCCATTGTGATTCGAAGACGAAGCAGTTATGGAGTGCTGCCGACCCACTAGTCGGATACCGACGCCATTCGTCCACTCAACATGAACATTCCTAAATACAGAGCCTTGAGAACCAGGGCACAGGGCTCCATACTGAGCGGGATTAGCTGCATGTCGAAACGTGATATTGCGTACTTCAATCCAACCGGGGGAATCCTCCACACCACAATCTTGATCCCGAGCCCCAGGCTTGAATAACCGACTCCGATTCGCTAGTTCTACGATGGGAGGGATGTTCGTGCTCGTCTGAAATAAGATTTCTCGACTTATTGGATCAACGAAAAACGTACCAGGTCCTACATCCGATCGGTTAAATACAGGTTTAAGAACCTTTCCGTCCGCTATGACCATTTCACGATAATAGAGCTCGTCATCGCCGTAATAATCAAGCGGGTTATAGTTTGCGATTCGCCATGAACCAGTAGAAATGCGTTCAGGAACACCGTATAGATTAGCTCCAGACACGATGACCTGTTCTCCCTCTATTCCGGCGATCAGTATTCTTGATAACGCATCGTTTCCTCCACGTAAAGGACGAATAGATTCCCGATAGAGACCTTGGCCTATGAATAGCTGATCACCAGGTCCGAGCGTGTTGCCCATGGCCGCTCCGATCGTTTTCCATGGTAAATCTTCCGTCCCTGGATTCGCATCCGATGCAGCAGGGTGATTTTGCTTGACCCAATACGTAGACGCCTGCGGTGGAAGAGTGAATGAGGCCAATAAAAGAGAAAGCAGCAGTATGGCTACTGCGGGGAGACGTTTTCGTCCAAGCAACTGCCATACGGCGCGTGCCATGAATCGCGGATTAAGAAGCACATACCGACGCCATAACCTGCCTGGCTCCATCGTTAACCTGAACAGCCACTCCAGCCCGGCATTTTGCATCCAGGAGGGAGCTTGCTTTACGGATCCACTATGAAAGTCAAAGGCTGCTCCAACTCCAAGTTGAACAGCTTTAATGGACGTCCTGTGGGCGTGCATCCAACGCTCTTGTTTTGGACATCCGATTCCTACAAACAAAATATCGACCTGACTCGACGCAATCTGTTCAACAGCCCAATCATCTTCCTCAGGGGTCAACGGCCTAAAGGGAGGTGCCCAGGAAAAGGGAACCTTCAGGGTTGGGTAGTGCTGATTTAAAAAGGACTTGAATGTATCTAGGCTTTCATCGGTACCTCCATAGAGGCCAATTGATAACCCATTGGCTTCCGCCATTTGGCAGACATGTAGAACTAATGTAGGACCATATACACGCTCAGCTTTTGGCAATCCGAGTCGCTTGAGCATCCAAACCAAGGGCATTCCATCAGAGGTTACTAGATCGGAGGAGTTTACAATTTCCTTAAAAGCAGGTGAATCAACGGTTTCCATGGCCATATGCACGTTTGAAACGCAAACATATCTTGCTTCGCCATTTTTTGCCCAGGATTCAATACGAGAAGTCGTCGACTCGTAGGTGCCGGCATCCACGCGCATTCCGACGATATGTCTGAATTCGTTAGCCATGTGTGTAGGTATCCACGGTTATGACGGTTGGTGTTTGATCCAATCCGATGGCAGGACTGGTTTTAAACAGATGCAACGCTCCCATACCGAACCCCATAAGAGACCACAGCCAGATACCTCCAACGGGAGACTCCAGAAAGACGTCAAAGGAAGCATTGATCATGAACGCAAGCCAGAAAGCCAGTAAAAACGCAAAGATGCCATGCCAACTCGGCATGTTATTTCTTCGTGCCTGAAGACAAGCGCGCAGAAGAGACACAAACCAGGTGAAATGGATAGCTAACCACAAAAAGAAGCCAGGTACTCCAGATCGGGCAAGAACATTGAAGTGGGCATTATGAGGAGATCGAAGCGCCTCTCCATCTAGAACTTGATACCCATCATCGGTCGCTAAATTGATTCCGTATCCCTTTCCGAACACGAAGTATTGCCCTCCAAAGGTGTAATTGAATATGTCCGTCCACCAATCAAGACGCCACGATTTCGTGGTTTCTAGCGAGGAGGAGGAGGATTGGTCAAAAGTCGAGACGACGTTGTCGGTCAACTGCTCCATGGAGATGACTCGTCCATGTCCTAGATCAATAGTGGGGTTGACGATGAGGGCCGCCATAACAGTAAAGATACCGATATAGGCAAGGACAGCCAGCTTTAGTTTAGGTGGATTCAACAACACAATGAGTCCGAAAGCACCCATTACAGCCAGCATACCTGCTCGCTTACTCACCATCAAAATGGCCATATTCAGAAGTAGAAACGGAACAATAGCCCATCGTTTTTTCATCATGCCGACAGAGACAAAAGCCACAACTCCGGCAAGTTGAACAAGCAATTCACCTCCAGGCGCATCAAAGAGGTCTACTGGCGATCCGGGCAGGCCAAATCCCTCTAGAATGTGTGAGATGTAGATTACATAGACTAGCCAAGCTGAAGCAGCAAAAAGCATCGAATAGCTTCGAAAGCGTAAAAGAAGCCATCGCATAGAATCTGGCGATCCGATGATCACCGTAGCGACGATTATCGCATATGCGGCATATCCCCAAAGAACAGCATCTCTAAGAGTTGTCATCCCATATGCTGGGAAATAGGGAACGGTCGCGACCAAGCTCCAAAGCAGGAAGACGATCAATAACTTCGAAATTGGAGACTGCAAGGTGACTCGAAAAGTGCCCGATTTGAACATGGCCACAAGTCCAAGACCAAGCACCATTTCTCCGACGTAGAGCGGAGCTACGCCTAGATACGCGAAGCTTCGCCCTAGAATTCCGTACCCACCGAGCAGGATGGCAAACGAAATCAAGAAGAAGCGAACCAGACCCGAGTCAGCGGGTGGATGTAGTAACGAATCTGGTCGAGGACCTCTTCTACCATAAGAGGGAGGAATAGGACGTTGATTCCTTGTATCCTGTGCCACAGGCCGAGATCTGCGCTGAGGTGATATGGAGACACCAGAATGATTCATGCACATTCTCGGGCAATCATGTGGTCTCCACTCGATTTGGCAGGCCTAGATGCTGCCCGCTCGGATGCTGCTTTATTGGATGAGGTAAAAGGAATTGACTCGGTCCTTTTCGATTGGGGAGAGGCATATGCTGTGTGCAAAACACTCAACTTATTGAGCTTTACAGCCATAGAAAAGCGTTCTATTACGCGCGATCTAGCTGATTCACCCTTGGCCGTCCGATTAGCGGGCTCCTCGCATATCTGCTGCATGGCATTTGCCATATAATCGATAGCTTCATCCCGACTGCTCACTGGAGCAACGTAGCCACACGTCTCATCCACAAAGAGGGAAGGGCCACCGGCTTCTAAACAGATCACAGGAATTCTTGAAGCCATTGCTTCGAGTACCACGTACCCACCGGATTCGTGCATACTTGGGTGAACAAGCGCATTAACTGATTGCATTCGGGTTAGCAATTCATCTCGAGGAATGGAGTCGATAAAAACAACATCCAGTGCAATACCAAGTCGGAAGGCCTCCTGCTGGAGTCTTTGGCGTTGTGGGCCGCTTCCAACGATGAGATAACTCGCATTTTTCATGTTGGCACGGGCAAAGGCCTCAAGACCCAAATGGAATCCTTTCCATTCCAGTAATCGGCCGATACTGGCAAAAACAATAGTGTCCGATTTTACGTGGGGCCGGTCAAGAGCAGCTATATCCCGATCAGAAAGTGCAGCTGAATTAATCAATTCAACATTTTTTGCTCCGAGGGCCTGCATTCTTTCGGCTGTTTCTCGCGTATTTGCCAGACCGATTGTACTCGCGACTGCGTTCATTCGCGTCAAATCTGATTTTTCACCGAGATGCCTCATGGTATCTCGAATGTTCTCAAAGAGGCGGCCTGATAGGGAAAAATCAGTCTTGAGTCCTGTCGGAATGGTTTCTCCACCACCGACTGGGCCCCAAACAAAGGGAATATCCAGAACGGAAACAGGGGATGGCATCCAATACCGTGCGTACGTGACATGCTGGCAAGATGTAAAGTCATACTGAGCATGAAGGCGGCGAACTTCACGTCGAGCTTTTCTTAGCCAAAAATAGTATCCAGCCTCAACACCAAGCTTTCCGAGACGCCCCAAGAGAGCACGCAATGGGCGAGGTAAGTCAAACGAAATGAATTCAGGTTGCTGATGGGATGGTAGACTAGAGGCGCGATTCTTCGAAAGTGCGGCTTCATCACTACGGGTTAGTACGACGACTTGGTGTCCTAAACCAGATAGCCCAGTTGCGGTATCCCATCCCACTGATTCTTCAGAGCCCTGGTCAGGAGAGCATGCGTAGGCACACAACAGAACACGGCTTTTCTTTTGACCAAAACTATTCATGATGGTGAGCGCTTTTCATTTCCTGAAAAAAGTCTTGTGCAATGCTATTCCAATCAAAATGTGAGCGGGCAAAGGCATGGGCGCGGAGGCCCATCGTCTGCCATTCATCGCGGCGAGCGATAGCGAGCCGCATTCCAGCTTCAATTTCTTCTGATGTAGCCTTTACAACTATACCCAGCTCATTTTCTCTAATTATAGACGCTAGACCTCCGGCTTCAGTGACCACGACCGGTCGTCCAGCCATCATGGCCTCAACAGCCGATGTCGGAAATCCTTCAAAGCGTGAGGTCATCAGAAAGACATCGTATCTAGCCATTACCTCCACGGGCGCTATGTCATATTCTGGGGCAATAAAATGAACGAGGTTGGAGAGTCCGTCTTTCACAACACGCGATTTAAGTTTTGATAGATCACCTGCATCCGGACCCTGTAGATAGATCTCGATGTCGTGGGTGCGGGAAATGGACTTCGCCGCATCTAGCATCAGATCCAAACCTTTTACTTTCGTCTGTATCCGACCAAAGAAATGAAACCGGACAGGACCGTTCCGCGACCATGTCATGTCTACCTCGCTCTGCAACGTAGATTCCGGAATGCCATTTCGCATGACGTACACTCTCGATGAGACGCCAAGATCTGTTAGGAATCCTTTATCCCGCGAATCCATTACTTGAATACATTTGGCGCCTTGAAGCATTGGACGTTCAAATAGGTGCCAGAATATCCGTTTTCGGATTGGGCTTTTGTCGAACTGTGCGCTTGAAAATGTGGTATGAGGGGAGACGGCGTATCCGAGACGTCTCCTCCGAAGTTGAAAGGCGAGAAGATTGTTTCTCGGGCTAAATACACTGTTTAGAATAGTAATTCCAGCTGAACCCTTTTCAGATATCCGTTCAAGCAACAGACTTGTGGATTCCATATGCTGTACTGTGTAGGAAGCTCCTGCTGGGCGGTAAATATTAGGTGCCCCAAGAGCCAATACATGCGTTTGAATCCCCGCTTTCGAAAGTCCTCGACAAAGTCCATCCACGGTCTTGTGAATTCCATTCGACAGCTTTGTGCCGGCGGACGGGAAATCCCAAACGATCATAAATACCGTCTTAAGCGGAGCGCTTATACTGGAATTGGGCTTAGATGACTTCTTCTTGCCGAATAAAAACCGGTAGGCGATACGCAGTGATACAGCATACCAGAGCCTTCTCATTTTAGTGTCCGTCATGGTTCTGGATCGGGCAAGAGCTATGGCACGGCTGTCCAAATCAGCATCCCAGTTACCACTCATTTTCCGAACCACGTCGCGGATGAGTTTCCCGACTATTCTAAATGATCCACACGAGGCGATACGACTCGGTCGAGCACATTCGTACAGCGTACTTCCTACCAATTCGGCCGCGAAATCTTTCATGCTTGATCCCTGAATCCCTTCGAAATGGGCCGAACCATTTCCAAAATCAACGAATGTCAGCTCTCCGTTACTTTCTACTAGAATGTGATCTAGTGTGCAATCAGGTTGAAGTGCATCATTACGATCATTTAACACGCAAAGCCCATGGGAGGCTTGAGAAGACAATCGATCAAGGTGGTCGTCATCCGGCTGATTTTCAAGCAGGTATGTCAATAAGGAAGTACCACTTGAGAACTGCATTCTAAAGTGATCACTTCCAGATTCATGAGAGATTGGGCGAGGAACGGACACATTCTCCAAATGATGGGTCAATTCCCATGCATTGGTCAAACGCTCAAACTCCCGATTTGCCTTATTTCTACCTACGGCGCGTGTTAAACGATCAAACCGCTTGACGACTTCAGTTTGCTCCGGGTTCACGAAGACACTGGCTTCAGATCCACGTCCAATAAGCTTCCAGCTATGTGTATCTACCTGGCTCATTGTGCTGATGGATTGAATGTAGCCTTGAAGCTGACGTTTCGTCCTGAAAGAGCACGGTACAAAAAGAGTCCCACAACGGTATGCAGCCCAATACGCGCCAAGGGAGCTCCAGCAATACCTAACCAGGCAATCATCGCGGTACCCAATATTGAGTATAGAACAAGTGCTAGAAACTGTGAGGAGAGAATAGGCCGCGTGTTTTCTTCGGCCATCAGACCCAGTCGGAAAAAGCTAGCAGCGAATGCAAAAAGACGAGACACTGCAGCGATCGTCAGAACAAGTGCTAGAAGGTCAGAAACGTATCTTTCATCATAAAAAAGATCTAGCAATTGATAGGATCCTAGACTGATGCCCGCGACTAAGACGGCATAGGGCACACACAGCGTTAACGTCATTTTTCGAATCCATGACAACAAGGCTTCCTTTCCCTCAGATCGATGGATTTGAGCGGCCTTTACTGGAAGGTAATTAGATACCGCAAGGTCCAGAGGATTTAGTAGGTTGGTGATATACGTAGCTGCACGATAGGCGGCAACTAGCGGTGCTCCCATTAGAGCTCCAATAATCCAGGTATTACCGTTTTGTCCCATCCAACCTACCAATTCTCCTGTGGTGAGCCATTTACCAAAGGTCCAGAGCCGCTTCGCATCTTCCTTAACAGCGTCGAACTCTAACGGGTGGTTAAATAGGTCCTTTCGTAATTGGAATAAGCCGACCATCGCAGCGGCGAGTGATGAGAACCCCATAACACTAAAAACGAGGACTTGGCTACTCTGAAGCGATAAACGCATCATTATAATGACACCAGTAGCTTGCAAACTGTAGGAAATAAAGCTATTCCAAGCGGCTGATTTGATTCGCTCTGAAGAGTAGAATACCCTTCTAACCGCATCCTGCAGGAGCCATGGGACTAGTGCAATGGCTAATCCGAGTGCTGCCTCAGAAACATCAGTTGAAGTCCAAATCTCAAGTGGTATCCAGATCAGCAGTGCCAAAGCAACCAGTACAATGGAAAACACTCCGACCAGAAGAAGAACGGATCTAGTAAAGGGGCCAAAATCGTGAGCCTCCATGGAGGCTCCGATTACGTTGTGCGCACGCGTGATGAGCGCATGCTGAATAGTCTGAGCGAATAGAATGATTGAGAAAGCAAGCACATAGATCCCAAACGTATCAGATGGCATCCATCTAGCCAGCATCAAAAAGGTAAGCAGATTTAGGCCGCTAATAATTCCCTGATCTACAAGAGCGCTAGCTCCATTTTTACGGGTAGCGCTCCTGAAAAACGAGGACAATTTTGGAATCCAATTAGTCAATTGAGGGTGTACTTAACTGTGAGAAGAGGGCTCATGCCGATCTGCGAGACTTGTTTATGTTCTCGGATCCAAAGGCGTTGAGAATCGCCCGTGCAGGCGTTCCGGTTGTACTCGTGATATCATCAGCCATCTCTTTCATTTTGCGTCCATCCGTCGATCCAGAACGAACAACCAAAATCAGTTCGTCTGCAAGCTCAGATAAGCCTAGAGCGGTTGTGGAGTCAGAGAGAGGAACTGTATCCACGATGATGGCATCGAATTGTGTTCTGACTTGCTGGATAAGCGGAATCAAGTTGTTGGAAAGCAACATGTCAGGATTGCTACTACCTGCCAAATCAACTGAAAGCGCGAATAAATTGGGCAAGTGAGCGGAGAAGGCTTCAATTCCTTTGCCAGATGCAAAGGAGCACACTTCAAGATCAAATTTGGCCTGTTCGGTCAAGCCAAACATCTTGATTATGCTCGGGCTATTGATATTGGCATCAACGAGCAGCACTCGTGCTCCCGATTTGGCAAGTGTGGTGGCTGTATTTGCAGCCAGAAAGCTGGTGCCTACTTTGTTGTCGACACCTGTGAATACGAACACACTATTTTTCAGTGTTGTGCCTGCAAATCGAAGTGGAATGGAATGCAGAGATCGGGTTGCTGGAGCGTCTGGGTTTAAAAGGGCCACCAATTCGGCAGATACTTTTCGCTCATAAAAGACCTTCCGAGATTTTCGCTCAGCGTTTCGGATTTTGGGAACGGCACAGATTACGTCCACACCATGCTGTTCAATGTCTTCTTTTTCGTAGAGACGTCGGTCAGTTTTTTCGGATACCATTGCAGCTCCGATGCCGGCAAACAGTCCCAAGAACCCTCCAAGGAACAGAATTAAACGCGGATCCATTTTTGGATCTATCGACTCAACTGCAGGGTTCAGGACCCTGACAAATGTATGACGGCCATTGGATGCTTCTTCGACACGTCTGAGTTTGTCGTCTAAATCCTCGAGTTGGGTCGAGGCAAATTCATAGCGGTTGTTACGATCACGGTTTTCAACTTCTCTCTCGGGCATTCCACGGCGTCGCACTTCGTACTCTCTGAGACGGTTCAAAATGGCTTTTTCTTTTGCTCTCTCCGCGCTGATGAGCACTTTCTTTTCTGAGAGACCCCGTCTTAGCTGTGCCATGTAGGAAATGGCGCCGTCGTAGGAGCGTAAATCAACACCACCAACCGAGGTGATCGCATCAGAGTATTCTTGAGACTTAGTATCTACCTGGAACTGGAGGCTGGATCGCTCAGAGAGTCGATCTACAAGATCTTTACTGGGGGAAGGATCATCCTTTAGGTCAGGGTTCTTTACGTAGAACTGCTCAATTTCTATGTTCAGTTTGGCAATACGTTCGTAGGACTGATCGAGTTGATCCTCAATACCATGCGCAGATCGCTCAGCAACTAGCTGGCCATCCATGAGTGTCATTTCTTCCTCCAGGGACAGAATAGAAGCATTCAGTTCTTCTGATTTTATTCTCGAGGCATCAAGCTGCGCCATCAGAGCTGAAATCTGATTCAAAACATGGCTAGATTCTTCCTGTCCAAACAGGTTTCCATCGCGACGGATAAATGCTTTCAATTCCGCGGTTATTTCGTCCAGTTTTGCTTGCTGAGTATTTCTTTTTTGAGCGTAATAGGTGGTCGCTTCTTCAAAATGCTCTCTCACCAGTGCGTCTACATGTTCGACGTAAGTTTGGCTGTAGACATTTGCGATTAGAGCAGCCTCTGAACCATCCGAGCTCGTTGATGTAATGTTGATGGCGTCTGGTTCTCCCTCGTCTCCGGCGGATCCTGAAACTTCGACGTACTCTTTTAAAAGTAGAGAGGCCAAGGTGGCACCGGATGCCGCTTCAGCTACCTGACGATCAAAAATGGTCCACTCAAACAGATCAGGAGATTCCGCCTTCACCATTGCCAAATTTGTAGCAGCTCGGGTAGCTAGATCTGTACTGGCTTGAAGAAACAGCGTTTGGTTTGCCATTTTAGCACTACCCAGAGACGCTCCTCGTGTATTTAGGCGAGGTAGATCTTTGATTTCATCCTCAAAACCTTTCGTATCCACCATCAAGGTAGCGGTGGACTCGTAGGTTGGCGGGACAATTGCTAAGTAAACACCGACAGCCGACCAAACAAGAATCGCCACGAAAATGAAAACAGGGAATCGTCTAAACAGAATTCTGTAAAGACGGTCAGGATCATTTGAAACGGTTGCTGCCGGCGGGTAAAGATCTGGGAAAAGGGGTTCAGCCCTCGGCACGTGCACAAGTTGCTGCACGCTTTCTTTGGGTGGAGCGACCTTACGAATAGATCCGTCATCGCTAAGCTTTTTCCATTGGGGAAGAGGGACAGGTTCTTTTTGAGAGGGCACCTCCTCAGGAATAAATATCTCGACCTTAGGATCTGAAGCAGTATCAGAAAGGTCAACGTCTGGGCTTTTGTAAGATACTAAAAATCGTTCCAGATCCGGATCAACTGGAGGACGTAAGGAAGGCCTACGACCGTTACGAGCCGGAAGTCTAGTTGCTCCTTTGCGTTCTTCAGTTCGGTTCCGAGATTCGGATGAAGACGGACGATCCTGTTCTATAGAGTCGCGAGTTTTCATATGCGTGGATTCTTTGTTCGTGCTCGCTGACGGAGCTTGGCTCTTCTCTGGACAGCTCCTCTAGATCCCATGCGACCAAGCGGACGTTCGGATTTTCTGAAAGGTGCTCTAGGGCCAGACAGCTTGCCTACTTCCTCAATGAAATAATCAAGTGACATAGCCAGTCCGTCTTCTCGTTCAACTGATGGCGTCCATCCAAGCACTTCAAATGCGCGAGTAATATCTGGGCAGCGCACTTTGGGATCATCTTCTGGCAATGGATGATAGCTGATCGTGCTACTGCTATTGGTCAAGGCAACTACTTCTTCAGCAAAGGTGCCGATCGTAATTTCCTGTGGGTTTCCTAGGTTAACCGGCTGGACTTCGTCGCTGTAGAGCAAGCGGACGATTCCTTCGACCAGGTCGTCTACAAAGCAAAAGGAGCGTGTCTGACTTCCGTCTCCGAAAATAGAAATGGGCTCATCGGAAAGAGCCTGCTTCATAAATGTTGGTAGAACCCGACCGTCATCTAGTCGCATTCGCGGTCCATACGTATTGAAAATACGGACTAAACGCGTTTCAACACCTCGTTCACGGTGATAAGCCATCATTATGGCCTCGGCAAAACGCTTAGACTCGTCGTAAACGCTTCGGGGACCGATAGGGTTGACATTTCCCCAGTACGCTTCTGTTTGAGGATGAGTTAAAGGGTCACCATACACCTCGCTTGTGGATGCTTGCAAAATCCGTGCACCACACTGAGCTGCGATGTCGAGCAGGTTTTTCATGCCTGTTGAACCTACTGCAAGCGTCTCAAGTGGAAACTTGAGGTAGTCGATAGGGGAGGCAGGACAGGCGAAGTTTAGGATATAGTCAAAATCCGTTCCCACGTCTAGCTGCGCAGAAATGTCCTGGTGCAGAAACGTGAAGTCTGTACGATCCAATAAGTGGTCCACATTTTCAAGACGGCCCGTTAACAGGTTATCTACGCAGGTAACTCTGTGACCATCTTCGAGAAAGCGTTCACAAAGATGAGAGCCAATAAAACCGGCCCCGCCAGCTATAAGCGTATGAGGGCGAGAGGGTTGCGCCACCATTGGATTAGCGATTTGAATGATATGGTTAGTTAATGTTGCTACATCACGCCCAAGTGGGCTTAACAGAAGCATTCCTTTGTTTTATCGACCGGAGCTGCAGTAACTAAACCGCTAAATCACGCTGTTTGCAGAGTGAGAGAAACTGTGTAGTGCTTTCCCTTACATTAAATGGATAAAAAGACCTACATATCCGAAAACTCTACACTGGTACGTTAGCCTTTGAAACCGGTAGGCGGGTTGTAATAGTTCACTTCCACGCCATTAGGCCGGTACATCACCTCTCAGTGATGATTGGTTCTGGGTGAAGCTACCCGGTCTCTCTTGAGGCCGGGTATGCTTTTTTGTAGTAAAACTGGTTTCAGCTCAGCGTGCCGCATACACCATGGCAACCCTTCCCGTCGTAGTAGACTTCTAAAAGAGGAGGAGATAAACGCTCAATAGGTCGCGAACGGGACCAGTTTGTAACGCGGAACTAGTTTACGACGTGAAATGCCTGAGTCTTGTCGAATACAGTATCACTGAATCCTTCTACTTGGATCCGGAAAAAGTATAAACCAGAAGCAAGGTGGGATACGTCGGTCTTAACGCTGTACCAGGCATCAGCATCTAGAAAGCCCTGATTCCATTCTTCCAAGAGCCGTCCCGACGGATCATATAAGGCGATCGATACAAGCCCTTCCACAGAGAGGAAGTACTTGAAATTAGCCATGCTGACGGCCGGATTGGGAAATGCACTCGCCAATAGATAAGACGAGGGCGAATCGATGTCTAGTTCCATGCGGGCTAACTCTTGCTTCCGACCGTCCGAATGAGACGCGATTAAGAGATAGATGACCGCTGTTTCACCAGCTAGTGATGCATCGGTCCATGTGGACACGGTAAGCGCGTCATCAACGACGGTTTCCGTTCCTTTACTGGAGATTTTTTCTAGCACGAGGGTTTCGATACCGAAATTATCCGTTATGGACCACGATATGTCCACTTGCTGATTCTGCTGTACACCTACGGCCAGATCGGCTTCTCCTAATGGCTCGTTTCCTGTCTGTAAAAGACTCGTCACATCAGAGATTAATCCGGGAATCAATGCGTAGTTATTATTCCCAGGACATGCGGTGGAGCTGAAATCCCTATGGCCTCTAATAAGGGTTGGAGACACCCCGTAGCGCTCGCTCAAGAATGAAAACAGCGTTACATACGTATTGTAAGCTGCTGGAGTGATTTCCTGTTCGCAGTGAGAACCTTCGGGAGGGTGATAACATCCCATAATGACGGTTCCAATATTGCCCGAATTTGCTCCTCCAACGTGCGCTCCACGAGCTAGAACTGGGACCTGAGATAATGACGTACTATTGTCCATGAATGGTCGTCCTTGATACAGGCGACCACCTCTGTCTATAGCGAACTGATATCCGATGTCGCTCCAGCCACGGATATTCTGATGCAGGGCTTGCATAGCTCGCATCTGAGCCTTGCCCTCTTCCTCCGTGTCTGCTGAATAACCGGCGGCGTGATGCCATGTTATGTACTTGTAAGAGGACGAAGCAAGGTTTACCGGGCTACCGAGTTGAAAGGGGCGTGCGTTCCATTCTGCCCGGGTGATTAGACGCGGGGGGATGATGTCACCAGATTGTTGTCCTGTAAATGGTAGCTGGTCGGGGGCAGGAAGCTGGTCTGCGTCATTTTCGTTAGAAAACACGCCTCCATTTCTCACTACAGCCATTTCACCTTCCCGTGTTTCAAGACGAAACTCAAAACCATCCGAGGCAAAACCCTTTGAATTTCTGTAGCCTGCTATCGCAGTTCCACCTGTAGCGGAGAAAATGATAACGGCCTGTTTCCAATCACCCCAGTCTCCGTTAGTTCGGAATCTGAAAAATGCCGATGCATCTTCATCTAGAGTCCCGAACTCGACCGCGGCACCATTGATGGTCTGAGGAAATAGGTCTGTCCTGTAAACCTTCAGTGCTTTCTTGCCACTGATTGATTCTGATGCGTACTCAATCGCAGTAAATTCGTCTAAGACGTCGGCTAAAATCTGACCACTTGTTTCTCTTGCAACAAATAGTAAGAGTAAGACGACAACAAAATTTTTCACTCGTCCCCTAATCCTCATCTTCTATTGCCTGTCTTAAAACTGAAGGTTCAATGTGTACCAGTGCGTCTGCTCCAGACGTCCAAAATCGGCATAAGCATAATCGAAACTCGCTCGTGTAGACCGATCAATTCGGAGATTGAATCCAGCACCCAATGTTACACCTTGCTCGCCATCTGTTTCGAACGCATTCCGATACCCGCCGCGCAGAGCAAATAGGTTTCGGAAAGAGTATTCCATACCCATATTTACGTATTCGCTGTTATCGTTGGGATGAGCAGCATCGGTTAACACAACAATGTGATGGTCGGCTGTTTTGATGGCATCCCAAGCGAGACCTACCCTGAACATGAGTGGCAGAGCATGGCGATCCATCAAGTACTCAGAATTAACAATCTCAACGTTTCCTTCCTGTGAGGTGGAGGGATCCGTACTAAAGATGATGTCACGTCCAGACATTTGCATCTTCGGACCAAAGTTAGCCATCGAAGCTCCAAGACGAAGGTTTTGATACGGAGTGGTGAAAAGAACACCGATATCGAAGGCTGTTGCATTTGCTGAGCTGTGCCAGATTTGCTCTCGGATGTACTTAATTGTAGATCCAATTGAGAATCGATCAGTCAGTGCGCGAGCATAACTAATCTGAAGGGCTAGATCCTGCTTCTTGAACGACTCGCCCGTTCCACCTGGGGCGGAGGTCGTTCGGACTTCCATGTCTCCAGAATCGAGATAGAGCAGGCTGGCTGCCATCGTGCCCAAATTACCAATGTTGATACCGAAGGCAGCGTAGTTGTAGGATATGTTTGCCAGGTACTGGGTATGGGAAAATTGAACAGCACCTCCCGTAATTGCGGTCAAACCCGCTGGATTCCAGTACAGAGCGGACAAGTCATTTGCTTGAGCGACGAAAGTACCGCCCATTGCAATGGCTCTGGCCCCTACACCGAGCTTCAAAAACTGCGCAGAGGTGGTCCCCACTTTGGTTATCGTCTCGGTCGCGCCCCCTTCGGACAGGCTCTGAGCTCCAGCTGGAAGCAACAGAAACGCCAGAAGGAATATGACAGTGGTTCGTTTCATGATTCGAATTCGAAAATATCCGTGTGACATTATTTGATCACCGCGAATTTGCCAATGAACTTGCCTTCGACGGAGTCTACATGGTAAATGTAGAGGCCATAGGCGATGTTCATGTTGTCCTTGGTGCGAAGGTCCCAAAACACTTTTCCGTCGTCTAGTGAGGAATCATGGATGATCGTATCCACCAGTTCTCCAGCAAGGCTGTAGATGCGAATGGTGCATTGAGGAGGGATGTTTGCGAAATACAAGCGACGATCACCACGTTCTGAACGAGAAACAGGATTACGAGGCTCTAATTCATTTGTGGCTACATATGGATTAGGCACGACATAGATGTCTCGTAATTCCTCTTTTGCTAACTCGGCATCCGTCGAAGCAGACACGGTTCCAAAGGTGAACAGATCGTCAGTGTTAAATGGTTTATGTGTCTGGATATAGAACACATCACCCGTGCGCAGTTCTGAGCCATTGTCGACAAAGGTAATTTGCCAACTAGCGGTCATTGCGCCGTTCACGATGTCTAGAAAAATTATGGGCTCATCAATACTCCATGCCCCGTCTCTATTGAGATCCGTAGCAAAGACGTCGATCTGTTGATTGGCCTGAGTTAGGTTTGTGACCGTAAAGGGAAGGGGAATGTTATTTGAGAAGCCCGTCGAGACCATCTCATCGTCAAAAACAACCTCATAATCATTAGGCTGAGCAATTCTGCCTGGCCCAGCTCTAGCGATAGCTACCTCATACTCAACACTCTTTCCTCCTGTCGACCAACCAGTTTGTTCGGTGTCGATTTCCAGCTGTTTGTCGTCAACAAATAGCTGAATGCCATCAAAGATGGGATTGGACTCTTCTAAGGCCATCAGATTGCTTCGCAAGATTGGGAAATAGCGAAACGTTGCGTTAAGGATATCGCCATCTGTAATGGTTGGAGATAACACCTGCACTGAGCCCGAAAGAGGGTTTAATATATAGTCGACAGGCTGTTCTAGGATGGCACCGTTTTCCGTGGAAAGGACGAACGAATCGGAGCGAATGTTTTGGAAGCCTAGTGAAGAGGTCTTACCCACGACCGCCTTAATCTGGGTTTGGATCGTATTCATGTCTTCGACTGAATACCGTACATCTGGAATTTTCTCGAAGGATAGGGCGTACTGAGCACCATCTTTAACGGCACTTTCATCCAAAATGCGGACGGTAATATCTCCCGTTCCATAACCGGATGAACGTTGTAGTCCGCCGGCTGCTTCAATGGACGGAGACACATAGCCAGCTGTCCTTGGCCGAGGCACCACTCTTTTCGTGTTCGTATCGAATATGTAGGAGTCCGTTACGGGATTGTAGGTAATAGTTTTAGCCGTTTCGCTCGGGGGGATACCGTTTGCGAACTGACCATCCTGACCGGGGGCATAGCCTCTGTCATACGCAGTAACCGCATAATAATAGGTTTGTCCATTTGTAACGTCAGTGTCTACGTACGAATGAAACAGGCCGGTGTCATCACCTAAGTCAAAAGAAACGCCGCGCTGTGGAAAAACTATTGGACTGGGTCCTTTTAGTCCATTTTCTAGGTCAAACTTCGCTTCAACACCCACCTCATTGGTGAGTGGCTGAAACAAGAATTTAGAGCCGTTGATATCGGTAATAGTCTGCCGGTCGCTAAATTCGTGATCTGTCGAGCGATAGATAGCATATCCTTCGAAATCCCGATTTCGAGATAAAGGATCCACAGATAGTTCTGCTCGATTCTCCCAATAGAGGGTCACTTTTTCGTCGCCGGGGACGGCTCGAAGGATCGGCTTGTCTGGCGGACGAGCGAATCGATAACCCACATCGAAAATTTGCTGTACGGTTTCTGCGTTTAGGCGTAGATCAGATAGGTTTTCGCCAACGAGCAAGGCGATTGAAAAGCGTTTCGTTTCCCCAGCTCGGAGTGGAAAGGAGCCCGATCCGTACAAAAAGACATAATCACCTGGATCCGGTTGGACTTCATCAAAACGGCCAGGAGTTACCCAATCCCAAACACGTTCATCGTCGCGGATATTAGATCCAGAAAAGAACGGTGAGGAAAAGGAGGTGAGGCCAATCATGTCGGATTCATCAATGTCCGTGAACTCGAAATTCGGTTCGCCTGGCTTCGTGATGTCATATTGATCGCCAGCAGTGGGAATCCCATCGCCTTCTCCTGGATCACCAGTACCTGGGATTCCATCAATTCCTAAATCATCTCTATCAGCGTTCCAATCGTTATCGTTGTCGATGCCGTCGGTCCAACTTTCATCGATCATTCCATCGTTGTCATTATCGATGCCGTCTCCAGCGTAGAATACGCCATTGATCCTCTCATTCCCGAGACCCGGGCTTTCCAGGAATTTATACCCGAAATACCCCGGTGTACGGCCTGGGACGTCAGAGATTTGATTGTCGTCCCAAGCAAATACCATGTTTCGTTGTTCATCGAAGAATGCGCGATCATCCTGCCAGTCTCCCGGACCACCAACATGGGGATCGCCCCACATTCCAAACGTGACCTTATCGAGATCTTTGTCACTCTTATTCGAAATCTTGTAAACAAGGAAGATGGCATCTTCAGCAAGCGGGTTGGCCCACTGGTATAAACGAACTTCGGTTTCTAACCCCAGTCCTTTTTTGGTGGAGTCACCGTTGAATGGGTAGTAATGAAATTCCTTGTTGGAATAGTCATTCATGAAGTAGAGGGCTTCCTTATCTGCGTTTGAAGCGCCTTGCTGCAACGCTCCTGGCCATACGTACTCTTTGAGGTTCGGGTTGAACCATGAATCGGGCCAAGAGTCGGGTTTGCCATCTAAGTCCTTATCCTCAGCGTCTGAGGTGGGAATCTGATCTGAAGTAGCTTCAACGACTTCTATTCCATCAAAATTACCTACCGGTTGTGCACAAGGAATAGGCTGCCAGCCCCATCTCTCGGAAAGATCAGGGGACACTTCCGCTCCATTCGAAACGATACCATCGGAGACGATATGCATAACCCAGACCGGGTTGCCTTGATCATCAAATACCTGTTGGCCGTTTTCATCCCTTTTGAGAACACTTTTTGGGTCTTTGTGACCTATGTCAATCACTTCAGCGGCCACAAAGGGTCCAAATTCGTATCCATATCCCAAACCGTTCCAAACGATGTCTGTCAGGGTATTACCCGGAGACGAGATGGAACCAAAATTGAGAATCTGAGCCGTGATCCTATTGCCATTAAGAATGGCTTCCCGACGGGTCGTTTGATCTATAAAACAGTCTGATGCAGCAGCGCCTCCTTTCATTGAAGCCTGTGTATCTAACCAACGACCTTGTTGCTTGTAACTCCATCCTCGTTCCCGATCCTGAGAAGCGACCGGTAATGCGATAAATGCGATGAGGACGAATAGGGCGAATGATTTCATTCGACTGCTGTCTGAAAGTGTGAAAATGGTGTTTTGGAGCATGGGTTTTAGAATGATAAAGTGGCTCCAATTCTCACCTCGCGAGGTGAGCTGTAATAGTGGGGGCGAGTATTGTACTCATCCAAATTCTGAATCCCTGGCAGATCGTAAGCCGATCGCCAAGAAGCATGAATCCCACGTTGTTCATTCAAGGAATAGGTCGCACGTCCGGTGTCACTGAAAACAGAGTTTTCATTGAGTTTGTCAAGGAGATTGAACACTTTCGCGAAGAGTCGAAGGTGAGAATCGCCTTTCATGGGAATATCTCTGTATATGTGCATATCCAACTTGGTCCTTCCTGGCTTACGCTCCTGATTGGGAAGCTGGTCAATCTTCTGATCAAACAACTGAGGCGTGTAGGGATAACCGGTTGAGTAGGAAGAGATGAACGAAGCACCCCATTTGCCGGGCTGTGTGAGGGTAACCGTCGCGGATAGAATGTGTCGCTGATCAAAACCAAGCGGAATCAGCTCCAATTCATTTTCCCGACCAGACAAATGATTGTAGAAGAAGGCATTTGTCTGATTGTTATTACCCTCCGCAATCTGAAAGGTGTAGTCCACATTGGCAGAAAGTATTCCGCCCGGACTCCTTCTTTTTGAAAGAGCGAAGGTCACACCCTTCACGTTGGCATAATCTCTATTTAAATAGATGTTGTAAACATCCTCACCAGCGATGGAGCTAAACCGAATGGTCTGAAGTGCTAGATAATCGCGGATGTCTTTAAAGAAACCGGTGATGTCAAATGCGAGTGTCCCAGAAAGCGCTTGCTGGAGGCCAATTTCGTACTGAACCGTCCGTTCTGGACGCATATTCGTGTTTCCAAACGTCGGCGTGCCACCCACTCCGAATTCAAACTCCGGATTTAGATAGAGATTTCTAAGACGGGGCATCTGGGCGAAATGTCCGTAGGAGAAATGGATGATTCCAGTGTCCGTGATAGGGAAGGAGACGCCAAGTCGCGGCATAAGAACCAACGTAGCATCGGCCTCGAGTTGTGATTCTGTATAGTCCCCTTCGTGGACTGGAGGCTCCAGCAAGTTCGGAAAGTATGTTCCATTAGGGTCGAATCGCTCAAAGCGAAGACCAGCGTTTATAATGAAGTCATCAAATTCCAACTTGTCCTGTGCATAAGCACTGAACTCCATTACGGTCTGATTATCGTAGCGGTCATGCGTTGGTGTGTCCACGTCCGGGACCTCTGGTTCCGGATAATTGTCGCCATCATACAAGACGACAAAGTTTTGACGATCGAGCCAATGTTGGTTCAGTTCGATTCCGATCTTAGCCTCATGAATAATGCCCATCTGCTTCGTTAAGTCAGCTTTGATACGCAATGAATTTGAGGATTCGTAGACGTGCCCTTTTTGATTCCCGCCAAAAACGAATTGGTTTCCCGGGAAGCCGATGATATTGCCAGTGGACACATATCGAGGATCAAGAGGGTTTTCGTACAAAAACGTCTTTGCCACGTTTGAGGCAAGGGATGCTTTTACCGTGTAAAATGACCGGTCACTTAATGTTTGGGTCCAATGGAGGCTGTTGTTATACGAGCGATCACGGGTACTTAACGTGCCATCAGGATTATATTTGTAGGCAAAGCTGTAGGACTTGCGTTTTGCACCATCCATCATGAACGAGTATTCCAGCTTGGATCCTGAAAACGGCTTCATGCTAAGCTTTGCAATGAAATTTCCACTTTCACGTGGGTTCAAAGCGACAGATTTTCCCGGGATAGGATCGCCCTCTCCATATTCATACCACGGCTTTCCGTGGATTTCGTAGTACCACAAAGGACCACCATAACCAGGAATGAACTCTTCAATCACTTCCTGGAGGCCTGGATCTCCGTTAAAGTTGGCTGAGTCAGAAGGGAGATGTAGGTTTTTGCCGAAAATCGTGCCTTCATTTCGGTCGTATCGGCCTGAAAGAAAAAATTTGATTCCCTTGGCGAAAGGGAGACTTCCAGAAAGCGTTCCTTCACCCGTAAAAACATTCATACTCAAGTCGCTCGGCGAAGTAGGATCTCCAAACACGTTACTATGCTTGGTGACGTTATCCCCTCCGTAAAAGCTGAGAGAGCCTTTGATCTTATCCGCTCCTTCTTTTGTCACCAAGTTGACGATACCTGACATGGCCTTACCATACTCAGCATTAAATGCACCGGAAATCACGGTCATTTCTTGGATGGCATCCGCTGCCACGCTTGTGGCCAATCCATTTGTATCGAAGGGGTTGCCCACAGACATGCCGTCAACGAGATAGGAAATTTCGTTACTTCGGCCACCTCGAATATGAATCTCACCGCCCGGCCCCTGGTTTACACCAGCTTGCGTTACAAGGACTCCGAAGAATCCTTCAACGGGTAGCGCGTCTATTTCTTCAGCAAGGACCGTTTTTCTTGAGGAAGTAAGGTCCTTCTGGACCATCGGGCGCTCTGCTTGAACGATAATCTCCTGTCCTTGAATGATTTCCTCTGACATCTCGAGGTCGTAACGAGTCGTCTGATTGGTAGAGACCCGAATACCTGAAATGACTTGAGTAGAAAATCCGATGTAGGAAAAACGCAGCGCATAGTCTCCCGGGCGTACGTTCAGGATGATGTAATTGCCGTCTACATCGGTTGTCGTTCCCTGAGTGGTACCGTCGATTACGACATTCACTCCTATGAGTCCTTCACCGTTACCTGAGTCGGTCACTCGACCGGCAATTTTGCCTTGAGCGAAGGCTAAATGAGTCCCAAGGAGAAAAAGAAGAGCGAAAAGAGTGCTTATTCTTCGCATGATTCGTGCGTTTAGGGGTCTCAGGCGTCCAAATTGGGCCTGGTCACATGGTTCAGAAATAGAACCGAAAAAAATGGGGAGGCCCTCCAAGGGCCTCCCCATGAGTCAAAGTAAGAGCTCTTACTTCAGCAATACCATCGTCTTCGTATGGGCAAAGTTGCCAAAAGAGAGACGATACAGATACGTGCCACTCGCTACAGAGGCGCCGGCATCATTGGTGCCATCCCACTGCATTTCGTGAGCACCTTCAGCCATCTGCTGATTATCCACCAACGTTTTGACAATTCTCCCTGAGACATCAAAGATCGTCAAAGAGACTGCTTTGTCGCGAGGCAACTCGAAACGAATGCTTGTCGTTGGGTTGAATGGATTCGGGTAGTTCTGCTCGAGTTTGTAATCTGTAGGGATAATTACGCGCTCGTCTTCAATAGAAATACCAACGGCTCCTGCAGACAGGATGCGCATGAATACACGAACTGGATTCGCTACGGTAACCTCAGTCGATTCGTCCTTGACGTAGGTACTATCAGCCGGATTGAATACGGTAGTAAACGTGCGAAGCGAATCGCTTTGTCCCTGGAAACCAAGGGCAACTTCGTTTTGACCATCATCATCGACATCGCCCAAGAAGGCAAATTTAGAAGCAAACTGAGGGCCGTTGTCTGCTTGAGAGCGAAATGTTGTGAGCACTCCTGCTGAATCCTGAGTGATAAGATCGAATGCATCCGTTCTGTCGTTTGGAAAGAAGACATTTACGACGTCAGAATAATGAGTTGGATCTTCTGGGTTGGTACCGATGAATTCAACAATGTTAACCCAGTTAGGAGCCAAGTCCTGTTCGTACTGACTGCTTGAGTACGCAGCACCAGATCCAATCAGGTCAATATTTCCATCTCCATCCAGATCACCAGCTGTCAAGCCCAAGGAAGAGAATCCTTCTAGTGCCACAGAGTAGTTATCCGGAGTGATGGCGAAGACGTTCTCTCCAGCTTCGTAGTTAATGACGTAGACGTTACCGGTAGGATACTCAGCACCGAATACTTCGTCGTCACCATTTTGGTCAATATCAATCACATCTAGACCGAAGAGGGGGACGGTATCACGAGAATCATTTAGGTGAGCCCAATGTGGTCCCTGTGCACCGTCTGGCCAGAAATAGGTATCCGGAGCCGTTGCCTGCCCGAGAGTGATATTAAAGTTGTTCCAAGAACCCAGAACGAGCTCGTTGATGCCATTTCCATCAAGGTCAGCCGCCACTGAGCCGTAAGGTGAGCCTCCGCCACGAGAGATATCATCCCAAGGTTGACTTCTGGAGTTGATGTAGGCTTCGTTGGTCCATGTCTCGAAACCGGAACCGATGTCGCCATCAACAGAAATAATCCACCAGTTGTCACCAGCATTATTTCCATTATTTCCGAACATCATTTCATTCTTTCCATCATTGTCGAAATCCTGAATGACAATCTGCTCCTGACGCCACCGATTTGGCTGATCGTCACCCATCTGATAAATGGTAGTTGGAGACGTTCCGTAGTCGTTGTCAACTCCGGTATGCTCAAATGCATACAGTCCAACGGGGTATGGTGAACCTTCAACGAAGCTATAGCCAGAGAAGAAGTAAATCTCTCCCTTGCCGTCGCCGTCCATATCACCACCAGCGATGACGCGGCCATTGTTTGTTGATGCCGTGTCATCTAACCACGG
>ERZ1046876.505-NODE-505-length-29943-cov-7.816916_pt1 | contig 29943 bp, 24 predicted proteins | sample MGYA00383094_ERZ1046876 | MGnify/ENA primary metagenome ERZ1046876 (study PRJEB29581, sample SAMEA5548364) | metagenome | biome: marine; feature: coastal; material: water | depth 50 m | study: Short-term variability in the microbial, nano- and picoplankton...
CCAAACACAAGGATATCTCTTAATTGTTAGATAAATGAAAAATAAAAGAAATTTACCATTATACATTTGTTTGATTATTATCTTAAATGCTTGTTCTAAGAGTAATAACAAACCAAATATTATTGATAGATTAATAACAGTATTACCAAGCTATCAAACAATACCAGTTGTAAATTCAGGAGATTATGCTGATGATGCAGTAGTTTGGATACATCCTAGTAATAATGATTCAAGTTTCTTAATTGGTTTGGATAAATCATCAAATGGAAGACTAGAATATTTTAATTCTAATGGTGATAGATATGGAGCCACAGATATTTCTAAAAGTTTTAATAATTTAAGTATTACGTATGGTTATAGCTTTTTAGGTAATTCTGAAGATCTAGTCATTGCATCAAATAGAACTGATAATAAAGTTCAGTTTTTTAAGATTAATTCAGATACTAGAACTCTAATTGACATTACTGGAAATTGTCTAATAGGCTACGAACCTTATGGGGTTGCATTATATCAAAACAAAAATAATGATTCATTATATTGTTTTGTGTCGCAAAGGAAAGCTCCATTTAATGTGTTGCAATATGTTGTATATGAAAATCAGGGATTAATAGATATTAGTTTAGTACGAACTATACAAACAACTAGCTTATCTGAGGGAATATATGTTGATGAGAGATTAGAGAATTTATATATTGCTGAAGAGGATATAGCTATATACAAATACGACGCAAACCCCTCTGGAGGTCAAACACGATCAATAGTTGATTTTGTTGGAAGTGAATATATTGGTGGTTCTGATATTGAAGGTATAGGTTTATATTATTTATCTGACTATACAGGCTACCTTATTGTCTCAATACAATATGATAATACTTTTAATATATATTCTAGGCAAGAGAATTCCTTTTTAGGTTCTTTCACAATTGGTTCTGTAGGAGATATCGATAAAACAGAAGAGACGGATGGAATTTTTGTAAGCTCAACAGCATTCACATCTAATTTTTTAGATGGTGTATTTATTGCGCACGATGGAGGAGCTAATTTATCAAGGTCCACAAACTATAAATTAGTTTCATGGAAATCTATAGCTGACTCATTAGGGTTACAAATTAATTCGAATTTTAACCCAAGATAGATTTATCAGCTAGTTTTAAATTTTTTGTTGCTATTTTTTTCTTTTGTTGACATTTTTTACTGCAATATTTTACATTATCCCAATCACGCTCCCATTTTTTTCTCCAGTTAAAATGGCGTAAACATACACAACATAACTTTGAAGGCAACTTGCTTTTATGCATACTTTTTATTTCTTGTTAGCTATATTATTTCTTGTATGAAGTTTAACTATTCGTTTTTTTTCTCTTTTTACAGTACTATCTTTTCGATGCCCCCATGCTTTAATTCGAGCAGCCTTTGCAGCTTCAATTATATCAATCTTTGGTTTTACATAATCTAATTCAAGATTTAATATTGTCATATCAATTGCAGTCATTTTCCAAGGTTCATGAATAAAGTTATTTGGGACTTCTAAAAGCTCAGGAATCCATTTGCGAATAAATATACCATAAGGATCATGATCTTTTGACTGTTTAACAGGATTATATATTCTCACTGTATTGATGCCTGTGGTACCAGCTTGCATTTGAAATTGTGTGTAATGTATTCCTGGTTCATAATCTAGAAATAAGTTAGCTAAGTGATTTACGCCATGCTTCCAATTAGAGTCAAAATGATGACATAGAACAGAAACTAACATGGCGCGCATACGAAAATTTAACCAGCCTGTTTGCTTTAAGCAACGCATGCTAGCATCCACAAGTGGTAAGCCAGTATTTCCTTTTTTCCAATCCTCAATATATTGTGAGTTATCAGTATATTTAACTTCTTCGTAGCCAGCATTAACACATCTATACTCATATTCACATTCGACCTCAAATTTTTGAATGAAGTGACAATGCCATTTTAAACGAATAAGAATTCCGTTAAAACTTCTTTTGTTCTGGGCATAATTACTATGATTTTTAATATGCTGATATGCTTGTTTGATGCTGATATTCCCCCATGCTAGATATACTGATATCCTACCGCAGGACTTTCTACTTTCTATGGGTTTGGAAATAAATTTGCTATAGTTTTTACCCCTGCTTTCAGTAAACGAGTTTAGATACTTGTTAGCATAATCTTCTCCAGCCGGTTGAAAATCTTTTGGATATGATGCTAAATCAATTAATAAAGAATTTTCTATTGCAAACGGATTTTTGAAATATAGTTTCTTATGTTTTATAAATGTATTTTTAATAGTCGGTTCAGACATATTTATATACCAGTTTTTATCCCAGTTTTCTCTGTTTCTAATGCCTCTTATTATTCCATCTCTTTGATATTGAATCCAATTTACATCTTTTGCTTTACAATATTTTGTCACTTTTTTATCAATATCCCAACTTAATTTTGTGCCAGATTCTTGATAAGAAAAGATATTATTAATTGAAAATTTCTTTGATAAATAATTAAATACTACATGAGTTTCTTTTTGAAATATCAAGACTTCTTTATCATACTTATCTAGCTTCTTGTTCATATCTAAAATGGAATGGTATATGAACTGTTGATGTCTTAATGAGTTGTCCGGATGTTTCGTTATTACCGGATCTATAATATAAATACATAAGTACCTTAAGTTGCTTTCTTCTGCATTTTTTAGAGGAAGATGATCCTGTAATCTTAAATCTCTTTTAAACCAAACAATATTAATTTTTTCTTTTTTTGCTTCAGAAATAGTTTCTGACAAAACATCATATTTATTAGCATGTAACATTTAATATTTATTTGTATAACAAAAATACTAAAAGATTATACAAAAATAACAATGTTAACTAAAACATTATTAATTTAAGTGGCGAGTAATAAAAAATATATTATTGTGGGGAGAAATAATACAGAGCATATCAGTGAAAAAAATTTGGAATGTGATTCACTCGAGTGCCAAAATGCTATTAAAATTAAAGGAATTTGGAATGGCATTCTAATTAAGGCTTGTTCTTGTGTTATTCCAAGTGTTATCCTAGGCGTTTCAGAGATAAAAAGATAAATATTTGCTGGGAAGACAGCAATTAGCAGTATTATAATTCCATAAGCAGACACTCGTCTAGTTTTTTTAAATAACAGAAATAATCCTAAAATTATTTCTAACAGACCGCTAATTAATACAACTTCTTTTTTGAAACTGATAAATGGTGGGACAATAGGTATAAAAAAATTAGTCTCTGTAAAATGTTTTATGCCAATTATAATGTATAAGAGGCCCAATGTGAAAATTGTAATATTTTTAAAAAATTTCAAACTAATTTTTTCAGTTTATTTTTCAAAAAGTCTAAATTTATTTAATAGTTTCTTTAACTGATGGTGCTCCAATTTTATTTAAATCTTTTAAATTAGGTTCAATAGATTTTTTAATAATGTTTAATTTTGATTCAAATTCGCTTAGCATTGCACTAGCTATATCAAGACACTTTTTGTGAGATTTTGTAGGTCCATAGCTAGAATTTGCTGATCCGCTCGCAGCCCATAGGTAAGTCCATAGGGTTGGGTATTCATTTTTCTCACCAATTTCTGAACGCACTTTACTTCCATTAATTTCTTGTTCAAGGTTTAAGCACTTTTCTCTTAACTTAAGAATACTAAATTGTAGTTTTTCATCTAAAGAAGTTGCTTTCTCATATGATTTTAACATTAAATTTATTGTTGTATTAACATCTTTCATCTCCGCTGAAAAGTCATTTGCTTTAGCTCTTATACTGTATAATTTTTTCCAGAAATCATTGTCTTTATTAGAACCTATACTATCAAATAAATCTTGATTTAGTAAATTTACATTTACCTCAACTTTGTCAGAAATAGCAATAAATTCACCTTCAATTTGTTTGAAAAGTTGGGCTGTGAATTCACCTGGTTTTACCATTGGCCCATTTCTTTCTTTATTTATGTTGTTTGCTGTAATTGTAGTGTTAGATTCAGAGCTTAGATCCCAGCTAATTCTATTGAATCCTTTATTATTTTTAGCTTTTATTTTTTTAATGATTTCATCATTATCCGAGTATATAAACAGCCATAAATGTGGCTTTAATTCTATAGCTTCTTCTTCAAGTATATCCCACTTAGGAGTTGACACCTCCTTATTTTCTTTTTCTAATTGTTCTTCATTCTTATTTCTTTTCTCTTTTTTTGATAGATACTTTTCATTTAAAAAATATGTAAATTCTACGCCGAATGGTGGGTTATCTGCAATAAAAAAATTATCTCCTTGAGATGCTTTTTTCCTTCCTCCTAAAGTTCTTTTTTGAATATACCAGTAGCCTTGTCTTGGATTAAATAATTCTGCTTCTGTGGTATTATTTGTGTTTTCAAATTCTCTTAAGGCGCTGTAGTCATCCAGAATATATATTCCTCTTCCAAATGTGCCTAACACAAGATCATTTTTATCTCTTTGAATGGCCAAATCTCTAACAGAAATATTTGGCATATCACCTACTAATTTTATCCAGTTATTACCACCGTTATTTGTGAAATAAACGCCAAATTCTGTCGCTAAAAAAAGCAGCTTACTATTTTTATGGTCTTGAACTAAACGCCATAAAATTGTATTTTTTGGTAAGTCATTAGAAATACTCCCCCACGTCTTTCCCTTATCTAAACTTTTATAAAGGTAGGAATTGTAATCACCAAATTTATGATTGTCAAATACAGCGTATACAACATTTTTATTATGTAAATCAGCTTTGATATCATTTACAAATGCCGTAGATGGAAGACCACTAATTTTATTAAACTTAACTTTTCTCCAATTTAAACCACCATCTTCAGTTACTTGAATTAATCCATCATCTGTTCCCGCATATATTAGTCCTTCCTGTATTGGGGATTCTGTCAAAGATGTTACAGTACTGTAATTTGACATTGCTCTAACATCCCAAGCATTATTCCATTTTTGTTTCTTGCCAAAAAATGGAGTTGTAATGCGTTCAGTATTGTTAGTTAGGTCACTTGAAATTGCTTGCCATGAGTCACCACGATCCTCAGATTTCCAAACTCTTTGAGAAGCAAAATATATCCTTGATGGTTTGTGTGGGCTTACTAAAATTGGTGCATCCCAATTAAATCGTTCATTCTTTTCTCCTAGTTCTGGCTGTGGCTTTATGTTTATATTTTCTCCTGTTATCTTATCATGTCTGTTTAGGTTCCCTTGTTGCCATTGTGCATAAACAACATTTGGGTTACCTGGCTCTGTAGCTGGCTGATGGCCATCACCACCCAAGACAATAAACCAATCAGAATTTCTAATTCCATGTATATTATCAGTTCTAGATGGTGCTCCTTGTGTGTTATTATCTTGCGTCCCTCCATAAACATTATAAAAAGGTTTCGAATCATCTACAGCAATTTTATAAAATTGTGTGATAGGAAGATTGTCAATGAATTTCCAGTTCTTTGTTTTGTCGAAGCTCTCATATAAACCGCCATCACAACCTACAAGGATGTAATTAGGATCACTCTTTTTAAATGCAACAGCATGATTGTCAACATGCTTTTCGTTTTCATTCATACGTTTGAATATCTTTCCTCCATCTTTTGAAACTTGCATGTAATTATCAGCAAGATAAAGTTCATCAAAATGATGTGGTGAAGCATAAAGTTCTTGATAATAGTGAGGACCTGTACCACCTGCCACTGCATCACTCATTTTTTTCCAACTAAGTCCTTTATTATCACTTTTAAAGACTCCACCTTTTCTTCTGTCTAATTCAATCGCAGCATAAATTACGTCAGGATTCTGTGGTGAAATTGCTAAACCAATCTTACCTAAATTACTATTTGGCAACCCATTATTTATTTTCTTCCAACTCTCTCCACCGTCTTTTGATTTATATATTGCACTACCAGGGCCTCCACCCATATATCCAGCTACCGTTCTGTGTCTTTGCCAAGTAGCTGCATATAATAAATTAGGATCTCTAGGGTCAATTAAGATATCAGTTGCACCAATCCATTCTTTATCTCCTAATGTTTGTGTCCAACTTTTCCCTCCATCATTAGATTTAAAGATTCCTCGCTCTCCACCTTTACTCCACAGAGGTCCTTGTGAGGCTACCCAGATTATATCTGAATTATGAGGGTGTATTATAATCTTAGATAAATGTTCAGATGCTTCAAGGCCCATATTTTCCCAAGAATCTCCTTTGTTTTCACTCTTGTATATACCATCTCCATAACCTACATGTCTACCTCCAACATTTTCACCAGATCCAACCCAAATTATATCTGGATTTTGAGGGTCAAGTGTTATGCAACCAATTGAATAGCTTTTTTGACTATCAAAAATTGATTTCCAAGTTGTACCTGAATTTTCAGTTTTCCAGACACCACCAGATCCAACAGTTATATACCATATATTTTCATTGTCAGGGTGAATAATTATGTCTGAGATCCTTCCAGACATAAGAGCAGGCCCTATACTTCTAAATTTCAGTCCTGAGTATATTGAATTGGATTTATCTGTATTTTTAGAATTCTTATCTGCTTTATTTTGAGCTATCATGTTTGTTGATGCAAAAAGAATTGAGATTGTATATAAGGTAAAAAGTTTTAGAAATTTCATCTTGAATTTTTTAAATGAGAATATGTAACAAAAATAATAAAAGTATTAAACAATATAATGTGTTTTCTTATTAAGAAAAACATTAAAAACCAATGATAAATATATTTTATATTAGATTTTTATAATGATTAAAGACGTTAGCTTAAAATTCAATCAGTAATCCTATGCTAGGTAAAACAGTTCCAGAATTATTAATGATCTCATATAAAGGATAACTATCTGATGTTTCACCAGTTCCTGCTACCAAAGGTCCTAAATTTGGATCTATTCCATACTCAGAAGGTAATTGTCTTTTGGCATTTAAAATATTTTCAATATCTATATAAGCATTTAAACTCCATGATTTAAAGAACCATTTTTTATCGACTCTAATATCTAATCCATGTTGACCGTTCAAGCGTTTAGTATTTAATAGATTATAATCTAATACTCCTCTTTGATTGATATCCCAGATTGCTTTATTACTTGAGTTGATTAGATCAATAGGTGTATATGGAGCTCCTCCAGAGTATCTGTATTTCAGTCCTAATTCTATATTTCTCTTAAACTTTTTGCCTGCAGTCATATTTAAAATAAATCGATTATCCCATGTAGATGCAACTAGATTACCTTTTTTATCTTCAAATCTACTCCTGTAATAAGTAACAGAAAGAATGCCATAAATACTTGAACTCATTTTCTGTTGTGCTAGAAGCTCTACACCATAGCTATTACCTTTTGAAATCGATGATATATCTTCATTACCAATTACGCCAAAATCACCACCTAAATTTGCTAATGAAATACTATCAAGTACAGAGAAAGGATAATTAGCATAGCTTTTATAAAAAGATTCTAAAGTAATTTTACTGTAGCTTGATGGATTGTATTCAATTCCAACTACAAGATGATCACAAGAAATATATGAAGCATCTTTATTAAGATACTTTCCATCATCTTCAAAACCCAATATTGTGTATGTAGGTAATTGATAAAATCTGCCTATGTTACTGTTAAGACTTATTTTCTCGTTAAGATTAAATGCTAATGATAATCTTGGCGAAAGATTAGGTGTATTTTTGCTTTCGGTAAACGAATTCCCATCAATTCTTAGGCCAAATGATGCTACTAGTTTATTTGAAAAGTATGTTTTACCAATTTGTGTAAAAGCTCCGTATTTTAAAAAATTTAAATCTGCATTAACAACACCTGTAAAGATGCTATCTCCAACTGTAAAGTTTTGTTTAGTATTATTTAAATATGTTGCATCCTCTAAATTTGCACCAACATTAATAGTGTATTCGTTTCTTTCAAAATTATATTCTAGCCGTGTTTTGTTTTCAATTTCTTCTGATTTATAATCAAGTATTTTTTGTGATGTCACATCTGCATAATCTAAATATTTTAAAGCTGTATTGTTAAGGTGACTTCTGCTCATAACAAAAAAGAGGTTAGAATTAGAAAAAAAATGTCTCCAAGTTCCTCCAGCGGTATAGTTCCATTGATTATTGATAACTAAATTATTTAGATTGTAATTATTTTGTGCAAGTTGCATTGAATCCTTTTCTCCTTCATTTATACCAGGGTTTAGAGTAAAGTCATCTATTGCCGCAATACCTAGAAAATTAAATTGGTTTTTATTGTTGGGTTTATAAGTGTACTTAAACTGCATATCATTGTAAGTTGGTAAAAAGGGTAGTTTAAGTGCTTTGAATAAAAATTGTAAGTAAGATCTTCTTACTGAAAGTAAGAGAGTAGATTTCTTAGAAATTGGTGTGTTTAATGTAAGTCCTGCGTCACTTGATCCAACAGTAAAAGAACCGCTGATCTCTTCGTCATTACCTTCTATTTGTTTTAGTTCCATTACAGAACTAAGGGCATTTCCTCTGTTAGCGGGGAAGGCTCCAGTATATAAATCAACTTCTCTAATAAAATTAACATTTAAAATTCCAACGGGACCACCAGAAGATCCTTGAGTTGAAAAGTGATTAATAGTTTGAATTTCAATGCCATCTAAGAAAAAACGATTTTCAGATGGAGCACCTCCTCTAATAATAATGTCATTTCTAAAAGATGATGATGAGGATACACCAGGTAAATTTGATATAACTTTAGAAATATCTCTGTTCCCACCTGGGCTCTTGGAAATCTCAGAAGCATTGATTGTTCGTAAGCTAACTGGACTAGCTTTAGTCTTATTAAACGTATTACCTTTAACTTTTACCTCACTAAGAACTTCTGAATTTTCACTTAAAAAAAAATCAAGTCTTAGGTTTTTATTTGAACTAACCTTTATCTCAGATTGAATATCAGTATTAAAACCAATATAACTACATTTAAAATTATAAGCACCAGCCTGTAAATTTAAAATTTCATAGTTTCCATCTATATCGGAAGTGGTTCCAATCATTGTTCCTTCTACAACAATATTTGCAAATGGAATTGGGTCATTATTTAGTACATTAGTTATTGTTCCGTATACTTTAACATTTTGAGATAATGCAAAATTAGATATTGATATAAAGCTAAAAAGAAGAATGATTGCTTTTATTGATGATTTTTTGCTCATTTTGACCCCTGTTTTTGTTCTAAGAATTTTAATTTGCAAAAATAATGAATCTATTTCGAATTAGTTACTATAAATTTATAGCAAAGATTTAAAAGCTAAATCCCAATAATATTTTAGAATTCTTTTAAAAAGTGAGTATTTGAAATAATAATTAGAACTTAAAAAATCTTATTTGCATTTTTGGTTAGAGCTCTTGAATTTCAAAGCTAGGAAATCCTTTTTCGCCCTCATTATTATAAAAATCTAAAAACCTTAACTTGAAATATCTATTTGATACGCTTTTAATAACATATGTCATTTGAGAGTTAACAAAATATATTTGAGCATCAAAGTCATATATTTTCCATTTATAGCCAATCGCATTTTGTTCATTAGAGAAAGCATACGATGTAATGCTTGAACTATTGATATCTTCGAAATTATTTATTGAATCCTTTGTTATCTGAACATCATTTAAGTAATTACTGTAAACACCTGTAACTAGATATGCTGGGGTCTCAACATTGTCTTCAAATAAATGTGTGTATTGTGTGAAAAGTAAATCCCAGGCTTCTTTTGGTGGTTCAATATCAATTGTATTATTACTATCAAAAGACAGATAGGTAAAGTTTACATTAGGGTCTTTATTTATGGAAATCGAATGATAATCTGAATTATCTAAATTAGAATATCGTATAAAATAGGATGTATTATTTATAGAATCTATTTTCAGTTTTTTTAGTCCTCTCTGACTTCCATCTACTTCAAAACCTCTGTCAACAATATATAATACGGTTGTATCTGGATATTCTAACAATGCTGTTCCGTTTTCAATTCCTCTGGGGTCATCCCATTTCCATACAAGTCCATCTTCATCAATAATATCCTCAAAGTTGTAATTATTTAGATAGGATAATCTACTGAGTGTTGATGAATTCAATAGAATATGCCAGCCTTGTTCAGATGATTCAAATGCAAGATCCCAATTAGTTTTTAAGTTTTCTTTTACAACTAGGTTATCTGTAAGATTAAAGAAAAGTTGTTTGCTATAATTAGAATTCATACTTATCTCATTCATTTCTATCTGACCCATTGTATGACCTTCTATTGGTAATTCACTCTTTTCACAACTAAATAAAAACAGAGAAACAATAATTATAAGAAGCTTTTTCATAAATTAAATTTTAGACTAGTAAAAAATGTTCTTCCATAGCCAACCAATGAATTGTTGCTTGAAGAATGAACGCTATTATCGGCTTTGTATTTTCTAATGCTGGTAACATCAAATAAATTTTTAGCTCCTATTGATAAAATAATGATATCATTATAAAGTCTTCTGTTAATAGATATGTCAAATAAACTATATTGTTCAGTAAACACCTCTATTAAGTTATTATTTTCTTCAACGAATACAGGCATTTTACCTGTATTTTTATAAAATATATTTACTTTCATTTTACTACCTAAAGAAATGAATGAGCTTAAATTATAATCAAGAGAATATGAGAATTCAGGTGAATCAATAGATGTGTAGAGCTCATTATACCTTCCTGTATAAGATATTCCAAAATTCATCTCAATTTTATTCAAAGAAATTTTAGTTGATGCAGACATTCCTTTAGTTATATACTTATCTACATTGAAATAACTGTATTGTTCTGCATTATCTATTGAGGATGTTAGGTCAATTTTATTTGAAATATCATTGTAGAACAGACTAAAGTTTGTATTTGATTTTGTTCCAAAAATTTTATTTTCTATACTTGTATTAAGGCTGTAGTTGTTTGATTTTTCAGCAGATAAAAGTTTATTTCCTACAATATTATGATTTATATCTACAAAATCAAGATACAATTCTTTAAGATTTGGTGCTCTAAAGCCTTTAGAGTAACTAAATCTAATTTGATACTTTTTGTTTGAATGTAAAATATTTAATGCAGGTATTATCGGAGCTTTATATTTTGTGTTATGAATTAATCTAAAAGATGGCCTTACTGAAAATAAGTTGTTTAGCTTATATTCAAAAATGGAGAAAAAAGCATAATCTGCTTGATCTTGATATTTATTATTAATTCTTTGGCCTTTTGCTGATTGCTTCTGAAAGTCTAGGCCGATTTGATAGTTAAGATTTTCTTTGTCACTTCTTGATAACATTATCTTTGACATTAGTAAGTCAAAACAAGATGTGTCTTGCATGCTTTGGTCTTGAACTAGTATCCTAGATAAATCAGTTAGATCGGTATAAAAAGTTTCTTTTGTTCTATCATATTTATTATATGCAAGTAATATTCTGATCTTTTGCATATTATTCTGAATATTAATATCTGTACCTATATTTGTTCTGTAAGTATGAAAGTATTCATCAAAGGCAGTTTCATAATAGGGCTCTCTAGGCTTTCCTAAGTTTGTTATTTTTTCATAAAAAGTTTCGAAATAGTTGTTTACGCTAACATTGTTGCTCTTTAAGTTATATGTGATTTTGTGAAAAAATTGTTCTTTTGGCTTCCAAGTTTTTAATCGATTAGTATCTGCAAGTTCATTGATTGGAACAAGTTGGAATTCCTGATTTTTATTCCAACCATTAAAATATTTTCTTCCAAAGCTGTATGAAGAAGAACTATTTTCTTTTTTATTAGTCAGCAATAAATCACAATTATATTTTCCAATTGACTCATAGTAGGTATTTATTACTTTTGTGTTTGCTGATACTTGTTTAGTTATTATATTAATTGTTCCTCCAAGAGCATCACTACCATAGATTGTTGACATAGGACCCTCAACAATTTCAATTCTTTCGATGTTGCTAAGATTAATTTGAGAGAGATCAATGTTTCCATTCATGCGACCAATTACTGGAATCTCATTAATTAGAATTTTGACATTTTGTCCGGAAATCCCTTGCATTGAGATGCTTGAACCTAGAATGTTGTCTTGTGATATTCTGACATTTAGTTCTTTCTCTAAAACATTCGATAAGTCATTAAAGATTCCTGAAGTTAATATTTTGTTATTAATAACTCGTATTTTATGTATCGCATCTTTAGCATTTACTTGTGATAACTGTCCAGTTACGACAACTTCAGCAAGATTTTTCTTAAGACTAACTTTTTCAGATTGTATAATAGAACTGTCTTGAACTTGTGAAAATAAAGCATGTGAAAAAAAGCTTAACATCAAAAAGATCAAAAGTCTCATGCTTATTTTACTATCAATGGTTTTGTTAAGCTAATTCCATTAAATTCTACTACAGTAATATAAGTTCCACTTGTTAAAATTCTAGAAGGAACTTTATGTGTCTTTAATCCACTTGATGCTAATCTAGAAGAGTAAACGATTTTACCAGTTAAATCATATATTTTTAATAATGAGTTGTCAGATTTAATATCATATATAAAGAAAATATCTTGGTTGTTTATTGCTGGATTTGGATAGATATTCAAAGTGCTTCTAGAGTCTAAATCAGTAACTCCTGTGGCTGAGAGTATCTCTGTATTAAATTCAATATTTCCTGTTGATGTACCATCAAATTGAGTGAATGTTAATCTATATATATTCATATTGTAATCTCTAACAAAATAGCATCTGTCAGGAGTAATTACATAGCCAGCTTGATATGACTTCCAATCATGTCCAATTGAACTTATTTTACTTTCAAAATTATGCGCAGAATAGTTAGAGTAAGTAAATGGGTCCGGTATGTTGTCAGCTTGCGCAACTTCTATGTCAATATTATTAAGGACGCCAGTCACAGGATAAGCCATTCCTTGAACAGGAGTAATATATTTTGTGAATGTTATATCCCAATCACTAGAATTAGGCTCTCTGTCAATGATATTATTAGTTTCTAAGGAATAGTATATAAATCTTTTATCGCTGTAATTGTCTGCTGCAATATTTTGGTTAACTTCATTAGAGCCGTCAAGATTGGCATGTTTAAATAGATACTCTCCACCTACTTTGCTCTCTATCCATAACTTCTTCCAATTTCCATCAACTGTTTGCAACAGAAACACTGAATCACCTATAACAGTGTGTGTTTGTATGTTGTATACTCCCCAGCCATAATCGAAGCCATTAGTTTGATTGACATCAAATGCTCCAAAATTCCAGCTAGTATCACTATTATACATTGGATCTGTAACTGTGTTAGATGAGTTTGTGTTTATAGAATTCCATGCACTTGTGTCGCCAAGATGATAGGTATATAACTGAACCCCTTTCCCATCATTAATTCTAATTGATGAGGAGAATGCGTCTGTACTGAATGCAATATCCCAATTCGTATTTTCAACATTAAGAACCTCTCCGTTTTGTAAGCTATAAAAACTTTGATGAGAATAACCTGGATTTAAAGTTACAAGATTGCTTTGCCCGTATAAGCACAGACAAAATAAAATGTTGATGTTAAGTAGTATTATTTTTTTCATAATTAAAATTTTATGCAAAATTAATCAATGTAATAAAAGCAAAACAACGATATCGGTTCAATTGTATTGCTATAAGTTCATTCTTAAATTTTAAAATACTAGTTAAATAAATAACTACAAAGGAAGTTTATTGAATTTATATTGTATTATCTTTGTTGCAACAATTAAATTTTTAATAATAATTTAAATAAATATGTTAACAAAAGATAGCGTATCGCCTATAAAGGAAGATGTTTTACTTGGGGAAAAGTTTTTGTGTTTAAGAATACATAATCAAAACAGTGATGATAGAGTATTTAAAAAAGACATAGATGCTTCGTATATTCAATTTCATTTTTGTTTAAAGGGAGATTTAGATTTTATTTTTAATGAAGGAAACTACAGTTTGAATTTATCAACTAACAAATTTTTAATTCTTTACAATCCCAAAAAAGATCTACCTGTAAATATAAATCTCAAAAGCAATTCAATTTTTATATCTGCTTTAATTTCGATAAATAAATTTCATAAATTATTCTCGCAAGATGGTCACAAAATCGATTTTCTAAGTGGGGATAACAGTAATCAAAAGTATTATAAGGAACTAGAAATTAATAATTCGATGCTTCTAGTATTAAGTCAGATGCTAAAATATAGAACTAGTTCTATCACAAAGGATTTATATCTTAAATCAAAGATATATGAAATTTTTAGCTTAATATTTAATAGTGAAAATAATAATGAAGATGAGAAATGCCCATTTATTCTTAATGATGATCAACTAAGAAAGATTCGACTTGCAAAGGATATTATATTAGAAAGATTTAATGAACCACCTACATTAGTAGAATTATCAGAAGAAATAAATTTAGGATTAAGACAACTCAAGCAAGGATTTAAAGAAACTTATGGAAAACCAGTATTTCAATATTTGTTAGATTATAAAATGGATAAAGCAGCAAAGTTATTGTCTGAAGGAAAATATAATGTTAATGAAGTAAGTATTGAATTAGGATATAGTAACTCAAGTCACTTTATTCATGCCTTTAAGAAGAAATTTGGTATTACTCCACTTTCTTTCATTAAACAATCTTAAAACAAAATAAACTAATTTCAATAGATAAATAATTTGCCTAATAATGATATTAAAGTTTCTTTATAAAATGATTACTATTAATTATAATTGATATAATGATAAAAAAAATGATTTCTGAAATATTGTTAAAAATTAAATTTCAAAAGATATTTGAAAATGTACCCTTTTTAATATTATTATTTCCAGCTATATTGGTATCATATTTAATTATTTCAACTGGTAATCTGTCTTATCAGGAAGAAATTATTATTAACTCAAACATCGAAAATGTTATGGATTTGCATGAGAACTCATCACTTTTGAAAAATTATATGCCAGATGCAATTAGTTATGAAATGATTCGTGGTGAATCAAGAACTACGGGATCTATCGCTGAAATTACTTTAGCCTTTAATTCTAACGAATCAGTTTCACGAAAAATAACTATGAAAGAGGAAGTAGTACTAAGTAATTTGCCAAATAAAAAAATAATTATTTATGATACTGGAGCAGTTAAAAACAAAATAACTTACAGATTCGTAAATATGGGAGATAAGAAGACTAAATTTTTTAGAAAACATGAATATGAATTTAATACTTACATGAAAATCACTTCTTTTTTTACATCAAAAAAAATTAAACGTAAAAGTTATAGGTATTTAAATTCTTTTAAAGAATTTGCAGAAAATAACTAGATGAATAAACGACTATTGTATATTTTCTAATGATTTAGCCATTATTATAATGAAAATATTTACCTCAAAATATCGTCTATTCTTTCTAATGTTTTATTAGCCTGAATCTTAAGCTCCTTGTTTTTCTCTTTTCTATTCAATTCAGTAATTGTTGATTTAATGTCTTTCAAATAATATTTTCCAACTCTAACCATCCACGATTTAGCATTCTCTGTTGCTTTTTCTAAAACAGGAGTTCCAGCAATGATAGTGTTGAGGTCTTGGTTTTTTAAGAATTTTGTGTAGCCTCCCATTAAATAATACAAATCATAACCATTAGCACTTATAAACTGATTTTGGAAATACATTATTTTTTCAGGTCCTGCATATTTTGCATATATCTCAATCACGACATCTTTTAAATCACTTTCAAAATTAGGAGCAATTAATAATGCTTTTTCAGTATCTACTTTTGCTATACTGCTTAATCCTGCGCCAGCAACTAGTAATGATTGTTCTTTTGTTGCAGATTCAAACAGCTTTAAATACTCAATATTATTTTCAAGATCAGCTAAGAAACGTAATGCTGCCGATTTAACCTTTGTGTTTTTATCACTTGTAGCGTGTTGTTCTATATAGCTTATAAATTCTTTTTTGTTTTTAAGTTTATTTGCTTTCTTTATACCTAATAAACGAATGCCCCAAAAGTCATTCTTTAATGCCTTTATTACAGCACTAGAACTATTTTTATCACTTATGTTTTTAAGAGCAATTTTAGAATCCATATATAACGGAGCCTTCATTTGTTCTAGCCAGTTATCATCAGTTTTTTCATCAAAAATCTCAGCTAACAACATATGTTCAGCGTCAACAATAATATTGGATGGCTTTTGATCTACATTAAAAACAAATTTTTGTTTTTTTTGAGTCATTTCTACTTGAAATCTCTTAGCTGTTTCATTAATATATATATCTATAGCAAAAGGTAATCTATAAGTAGTTGTATTAGATTGATCTTGAATCTGTTCAATATTTATGATTTGTTGACTATTGATTTTGTCATATTTGTAATCTATCACCAATGTAGGATGTCCAGAGTCCAGAAACCACTGATTAAAAAACCAGTTAAGATCTTCTCCACTAACTTCCTCCATTGCAATTCTTAATTGATGTATCTCAACTGCTTTATAAGCATTGTCATTAAGGTATTTTTTAAGTCCATTATAGAACGCATCATCCCCTAAGTAATGGCGTAACATATGCAAAATACGACCTCCCTTTGCATAAGAGTGACTATCAAACATATCTTCTTTGTCAGAATAATCAAAACGAATCATATCTACTTTCTTGCTTTTTGACTCTCTCAAATAATTGTTTAAGTCAGCATCTAAATGCATATCAGCTTCCATTCGACCAAACCCTTTTTCTCTCCATATATATTCTCCATAAGTTGCAAAAGATTCGTTCAATGGCAGATTAGCCCATGATTCACATGTGACAAGATCTCCAAACCAATGGTGGAAAAGTTCGTGAGCAATAATATCGTCTTGGTGATTATCTAATAGTTCTCTATCTGTCATTTGAACAAATTCACCATGAATAACAGCTGTAGTATTTTCCATTGCTCCAGAAACAAAGTCTCTGACAACAATTTGAGCATATTTTTCCCATAGATATTCTACTCACCAAAAAGCAGAAAAATGAGCAATCACCTGTGGAGTTCTGCCAAATACACTTCTAGCATATTGGTGAAAGTCATCCTCTAAATAATAATCAACATTGATGTCTTTCCATCTGTCAGTAGTGATATTGAAATCACCTACAGCAACCATAGTCAAATAAGGAGCGTGAGCTAGTTTCTGCTCCCAAAAATCAGTACGGCTTCCATCTTCATTATTTTGACTTTTAACTAAAAGTCCATTTGATAGTGTGACAAATTCATCTCTGACAGTAATGGCAATATTTTGAGTCATTCGCTCATTTGGACGATCAATTGTTGGGTACCAGCAAGAACTAGCCTCAGTTTCACCTTGAGTCCATATTTGTTGTGGTTTATCTTCATCACCAGTAGGATTAATAAAATACAGGCCTTTTGCATCTGAAATAGCAGAACTCCCTTTGACATTTAGTTCATTAGGTTTAGCTGTGTAATCAACTTTAATAATGTACTGTTCATTTCTATGGTATTCTTTATCTAATTCGATAACTAAAATCAAAGAGTCATAATCATAATTTAGGTCTTTCCCATTCATTTTAACAGAGTGAATATCAAAACCTTTTGCATCTAATACAAGTTGGCTTGTAGAGTGGAAGTAAGGTTTTACAGTAATTTTTGCTCTCCCATTTACATGTTGCTTTTCCCAATTGAAACTAACTTCTAAATCTGTATGAATCAAGTCATTTGTACGCTTAGCTGATTCATTGTAAATTATAATTTCTTCTTTTTCTGGTAAAGTACTATTTGGATTATTTGTTGTGAATAATAAACCTAAGGCTAGTGCAATAAAAGTTTCCATTTTTTTTTTTTTTAGTTGGCAAATGTAACAAGAAAATTATTGAATTATTTTTTGCACATTTATTAGATTAAATTTTATTTAATACCTAATGTAGTTTTTATTACTAGATATTTCATTATAATTTTTTTCTTTTATTTTTCTGTAATATTGTATTATGAAGAAATTGCTTGTCTTGTTGTTCTGTTTTCCTTTAATTGGGTTTAGTCAGGATGGCCCCTTTCATTTTAATTTCAACAATATTCAACGTGAATTTTATCTGCATATCCCAAATAATTTGCCTTCAAATTCACCCATTGTATATGTGTTACATGGATGGGGAGGTAATGGAGGGCAGATTATGTCAAGCACTGCTTTTAATATTCTTTCAGATCAAAATAATTTTGCTGTATGCTATCCTACAGCTTTAATTGATGGAGATAATGGAAATTCAGGTCTAAATTCCTGGAATTGTAGTGGTATGTCTGATGTTAATTTCATTCATGCACTAAATGATTCATTACAGATTCAGTATCAATTTGATGAAGATAGAATATTTGCTACTGGATTCTCATATGGAGGTGATATGTCTTTTCATCTAGCAAGATGTCAAAGTTCAAATATTTTTGATGCTATTGCTCCTTTAGCAGGAACAATTTTTGATTATATGAATATTTGTTCACCATCTACTAATATTTCTGTTTTAGTACTACATGGAACAAATGATAATGTCATTAATTATAATGGAGGTAATTTTCCAAATTATGGGCCATATATGTCGGCTCCAAATATTGTGAATGAATGGGTTAGTCATAATTCATGTAGTCTAGACACAAGTTATTCATTATTAGATGTCAATAATGATAACAATATAACTGATGTAACAAAATATCAAAATAATAATACAGGAGATAAAGTTTGGTTTTATAAAATAAATAATGGTTTGCATGCGTGGTTTGATGTTGCCCCTTGGGGAAATGATGATTTTTGGGCAAGCGAAGAGATTTGGAACTTCTTTAATCAAGTTGGAGTTAATGCAACAAGTTTAAATGAACAAGAGGATCTTTCAGAAAAGAATATCTCAAGAATTATAAATACAATAGGAAAAAATGTTCAATTTCCTTCTGATAATCTATTGTTTCATATATACGATGATGGTTCCGTAGAAAAAAGAATTATTATAGAATAACTATTTTTATTTGTGTTTATTTACTTATGAAAAAGCTACTTTCTCTTTTTTATGCATTAACAATAATTGTAAATTCTAGCTATGCTTCTTTTCCAGTTATCGATACTTTAAAGTTAAAGCAAAATACATTACAATCAGAAGAGATTAACCAATACCATTCTAATCTTATAAAAATGGGTATCGATCTTAATGATTGCAAATGTACAAGCTGTAGAAAAAGTAATAATACATTGCAAAATAATACTATAAAAAAAAGTAATATTGCAGGTCACTATATCTTATCTGGACTAATACTTTTAGGTGTTATTGTTTGGATATCTGTTAGTCTAACTAGCTTATATAACTGTGCTGATAGTGGTTCTGATTGCCCTCAGTCATCAGGTGAAAAGCCTAAAAATGGTGCGCCTAGCGAATTTCTGTGGATGTCTTTACTTATATTAATTAGTGTTGGAGTTGCTGCTAAAGCACGTTTTATACAGCTTAGAGATAAACGAGATATTTTAAAAAATAATTCTTGAATAAACACTTATTTAATTGATTGTGTAAGTTTGCTTTATGAAAAAAATTGAATCAATAAATATAATGAAAAAATTTTCATTATTTAATGAAGAATGGACTCCTAAAATTATAGGTGAGCTTAATGGTCAACATGTTAAATTATGTAAACTTAAAGATGATTTTGTCTGGCATAGTCACGAAAATGAAGATGAGCTCTTTATGGTATTTAAAGGAACACTTTTAATTGATTTTAGAGACGGTAAGACAATTGAAATAAATGAGGGTGAGATTTTAATTGTACCAAAGGGGGTAGAACATAGACCACATACTAATGGAGAAACCGTATTTAATTTACTATTTGAACCAAAGACCACTTTACACACAGGTGACATTGAAACTCAAATGACAGTCAAAAAATTAGATTGGATATAGTATTAAATAGTTTTTCCGTAAAATAAATTAATAATGGATTCACTTTCAATGGAAAAAGCTATGATCATGAATATGATTGAGAAAACTGGTAGATCTCTTGAAAATTGGCTTATTGTAGTAAGTAAACAAGAAGTGAAAAAGCATTCTGAAATTGTTAATTTTTTAAAACAGGATTATTTTATGACTCACGGTTATGCTAATTTAATTGCTCGTAAATCAATTAAAAAATAAGATTTTTTTAAATTTCGTTTATGTGTTCAGTATTTATACTTTTGCTAAGTTTAAATTAAAAAAATATTAATGAACAAGACAAAAAATATACTCTTAGAAAAATTTGATTTAGCTCCTTTTTCTAAAGTAAAAACTGAGGATTATTTATATGCATTTAAAGAATTAATCAAAGAAAAGAAAAAAGAAATTAATTCTATAATTTCTAATACTGATAATCCAACTTATGAAAATACAATTGAAGCATTAGAGTTTTCTGGTGAAAAATTAGATCGTGTTTCTAAGATGTTTTTTAATGTTAATTCAGCAGAGACAAATCCAAAAATCCAAAAAATTGCACAAGAAGTTTCTCCTTTGCTTTCTGAATTTGGAAATGATATTATTCTTAATAATGCTCTTTTTCTTCGAGTTAAAAGTGTAAATGATCAAAAGTCTAAACTAAATCTAAGTGCTGAGCAAATGACGCTGTTAGACTTGAGTTATAAAAGCTTTTCAAGAAATGGTGCTAATCTTGATGATACTAAAAAAGAGACGCTTCGAGAGATAGATAAAGAATTATCATCGTTAACGTTAAGATATAGTGAAAATGTACTGGCTGCTACTAATGATTTTGAACTTCATCTAAAAAATTTAGAAGATTTAAAAGGTTTGCCTAAAGGAGAAATTGAAGCGGCTTCGGTGTTAGCAAAAAAGAAAGGTAAGGAAGGTTGGATAATCACTTTAGCATATCCAAGCTATATTCCTTTTATGAAATATGCAGAGAATAGAGATTTGCGAAAAGCAATTCAAATTGCTTCTGGGTCAAAATGTTTCAAAAAAAATAAGTTTAATAATGAAGCCAACGTTTTAAAAATTTCAAAACTAAGACACCAGCGTGCTAATCTACTTGGTTATTCAACTCATGCAGATTTTACTTTGGAAGAAAGAATGGCAATGACTCCTTTAAAGGTATATACATTTTTGAATGATTTATTAAAAAAAGCTAAACCCTTTGCCGAAAAAGAGTTTAATCAACTACAGGATTTTGCTAAAGATTTAGATGGTTTAGATCACCTAGAATCTTGGGATTACATGTATTATTCTGAAAAGTTAAAAAATAAGCTCTTTAATCTTGATGATGAGAAACTTAAGCCGTATTTTAAACTTGAAAATGTAATTCATGGCGCTTTTTCAGTTGCTAAAAAACTATTTGGACTTTCATTTGTTGAAGTAAAAAATATTGAAACTTATCATAAAGATGTAAAAACATATGAAGTTAAAGATAAAGAAAATGAATTAGTTGCAATCTTTTATGCTGATTTTCACCCCAGAGAGGGAAAAAGAAACGGTGCTTGGATGGATTGTTTGAAAAGTCAGAAAGTAAAGAATGGAAGCAATGAAAGGCCTCATATTATTAATGTTTGTAATTTCACAAGTCCAACAAATTCAACTCCCTCTTTATTAACATTTAGTGAGGTTACAACCTTATTTCATGAATTTGGACATGGGCTTCATGGTATGCTTGCCAACACTGTTTATCCAAGTCTATCAGGTACAAATGTATATTGGGATTTTGTTGAATTACCAAGTCAGATTTTAGAAAATTGGTGTTATGAAAAGGAATGCTTAGATGATTTTGCAACACACTATATTACAGGAGAGCCTTTGCCCATAGAATTTGTAGATAAAATAAAAGAATCTTCAACATTTTTGCAAGGGATAGCGACATTACGTCAAATTAGTTTAGGTCTTTTAGATATGTCTTGGCATGCGGTTGATCCATCAAAAATAACAAATGTTAAAGAGAATGAATCTCACGCAAATATTAAAACTAGATTATTTCCTGATATTGATATTTGTTGTACAAGTGTATCATTTTCTCATATATTTTCAGGCTTTGGAGATTATTCCTCAGGTTATTATAGTTATAAATGGGCTGAAATTTTGGATGCTGACGCGTTTGAATATTTTAAAGAAAATGGAATATTTAATATTGAAATTGGAAAATCTTTTCAGGACAATATTTTAAGTAAAGGTGGTACTGAAAATCCAATGAAATTGTATAAACGATTTAGAGGGAAAGAACCACAGGCTGATGCACTTTTAAAACGTTCAGGATTATCAAAAAGTTAAAATTAAGTTAACATACATTTTTAATAATTAAAATTATTTAAAAAGAACAAAACAATAAATATTCAATTTAATTTTTTTTCAGATGCCTATAATTATTTTAAACTTTTAGATAATTATTAATTATTATTGTAAGTAAATTAACACGTAAAATATTTTATTTTAATTAAGTTAATTGAGTAATGTAATAACTTTAACCAAATTTAAGACTATGTTTAAATTAAATAGACAACTTGTTTCGTATCAACTAATCGTTGCTGTATTCTTTTTTATTTCATGTGAGAAAGAAGCTCTTAATGACACTATTATAAGTAATGACGGAATGCAAGCAAGACTAGAATATACTGAAAAGGGATACACTGAAATTGAAGTAAGTCCAATTGTTAAGACGAATTGTTATTTTACTAAATGGGACAAAGATGTCATAACTCCTGTTTCTGGACTTTTTGAGTATTATAATGCTGATGGAAATTGGGTTGCTTCTATAGATTTTGGTAATGGTATATGTGATGAGTGGGCAACGAAAACTTGGGATGTTGACATCTTTCCTGACTTTCCAGGCGGAAATAATGATTTTTCAGTATTTGATTATAAAAATAAGAAATAGATCATCAAACTTGATTCAAATTTTTTAATAAGTTAATTGTACTAAAAAGTGTAAAAACTTATCTGTTTCTGGTGGATCTCTCAGTTCTTATTTTGAACATTTTATATTGTTATATCTTAGTAGTACTTTTAGTATATTTCTGCTACTTAGAGATTAGTATTATTCTCAATAATTTTAGATTTTATTGTTTGAATATGTAAGCTATTTTCTAGATTAAATATGCATTTTATTTGATTTGGACTTGACAGGTATTTTTTCTATTATTGTTATTTTATGATTAGATGTGCTTAGTTTTACAATGTTAAAATCGATTTAAATACTTAAAACAAATTATTAAATTAAAAAAAAATTATGAAAAAATTATTATTAACAGCAACATTAGCTTTGACAATTTTATTTGCACAAGCACAGCAGTGTCAAGCAGATTTTAGCTTTATGCAAAATGGGCCAACAACTATCTTTACAGATTTATCTACTGTAAATTCTGGTTGGTCAACAAATTATTCTGTAACATGGGATTGGGATTTAGGTGACGGAAATTCTTCAACACAACAAAATCCGATTCACACATATGCAAATAATGGTATATATCTGTCTTGTTTGACAGTAACTTATTTTGATTCAACTATAATTAACTATTGTATTTCTAGTTACTGTGACTCTATAATTATTGGTAATTCGATTCCTGCTTCATGGGATTGTGGTCCCTTTGGTTGCTCTGATCCAGGTACTGGTTTAGGGCAATATACATCTTTATCTGCATGTCAAGCTGTTTGCGGAACACCAACACCGTCTTGGGATTGTCCTGTTAACAGTCCGGGAGGATGTTATGACCCAGGAACTGGTAATGGGCAATATGCTACATTAGCAGCTTGTCAAGCTGTTTGTGGAACACCAACACCATCTTGGGATTGCGGAGCCTTTGGATGTTATGATCCTGGTACAGGATTAGGTCAATACTCTACTCTTTCATCCTGTCAATCTGTTTGTAGTACTGGATCGGGTCTTCTTTGTGACTCAATAGTTGTATCTGGATCACAGTTTCAACTTACTATGCAAGTAAATAATTTTAATAGTATCATTGATTACTGGATAACAACTGCCCCTGATGGAACATTGTTAGGTGAAGATAGTACGTGGAATATGCATAATGTATATAACTCCAATCCAGCAGGGATTCCCTATGATACAATTATAACATGTATTAACTACCAAGACTTTACTGGTATGAATACATGCTGTGTGGAATGGATTTGGGATGCAAATCTAGGAGTTTGGGCTAAGATGGGTAGCGTTACCTCAATAGGAGAAATAAACTCATTTGATAAAAAACTAATTAAAGTAGTTGATGTATTAGGTAGAGAAACATCAATAAATAGCAATCAAACCTTATTCTTTATTTATGAAGATGGTACGATTGAGAAAAGGTATATTATAGATAGAAAGTAATGAAAAAGATACTTGCTTTCATATGCTGTATAGTGTTAGTTTCTAAAACTATAAAATCGCAAGTTGTTAGTGTAGAAGGAGTTTTGCATGCTGATTCGGTTCAGTATGCAGCTCCTTTTTTTTTAAATTTCTGTTTTGTGAATACAGGAAGTACACCTATTATTGATTCAATTATTACTGCGAATTTAGTGATTTCTCCAGTTAATGCATCACCACAAAATTGGCAGATATTTTCCTTTACAGAAATCATTCCTCAAGGTATTTTTGATGTTGGGGACACTCTCTATATTTCTGATTTATATAATAATCCTCTAAATGGAGGTGCACAATTATATCAACAAGCAGGAGATAATATTGTTATTATATGGCCTTCTTTTGTTGTTCCAGTTTCTTCTGATACGAGTGCTACTCCATTGTATGTTGTACCACCGTTAACTTCAACTAATGATATAAATTTACCAACTAATAAAAGAATATCATATTATATGTACGATCTTCTTGGTAGAAGGTATGATAATATTTATCATATTCCAATTGGCTCAATGTATATAAGAGATGGAAAAAAATACATTAAAAAATAGTTGCAATAGATGAACAACACTTTAGATATTCTTATAGAATCTCTTTCTAAAGAGGAAGTTAGGTTTTTCAAAATATTTCTTAATAGAACTGATACTAAAAATCGTAAAGATTTAGATCTTTTTGATTATATGAAAAAGAAAAAAGGTATTATTAACACAAAAGATACGCTTAAGAAATTAAAGACTAGTGCAGGTAATTATTATACGATTAAAAATAGACTTTACAGCCAAATAAATAATTCTTTGGTCTGGCAACACACTTGGAAAGATAAACAATCTAAATCTTTTAGTTTTGTTTTACTCTCTAGAATTTGTAAAAATAAAGGCAAGTTAGAATTAGCTCTTCATTTTCTTGAAAAGGCTGAGAAAGAAGCGATAAACTCAGAATTATATGAAGTATTGTCGATTATTTATACTGAAGTGATTCAACTATCACATGAACTTATATCTATTGATGTTGACCATTATATAGAACTAAAAAGAAATAATATCAAAATTCTTGCAGAGATTGATGAGATCGATTTATTATTGGCTAAAATAATGTATGATATAAAAACTAAACAGAATTTCAGTAAATCGGATGGAAGCTTACTTAAACTAGTAAAAACTAAATATATAAATATCTCAAAAGATAAAAAATTAGTTGCGAGTACAAGATTTAGACTTAGACTTTTTAAAATGTATAGTCGTTTATTACTGCAACAAAGAGATTACTACAAATTAGAGAAGTTTCTTTTTGAAAGTTATAATGAATTTACAAAGGATAAGATATTTGATAGATCTAACCATAATGACAAGCTTACTCTGTTGACTTATCTGGCCAATTGTTTGCATAAGAATAAGAAACAAAAACAGTCATTAGAGTATGCTGAAAAATTATTAATTAGCATGAGTGAATATGATAGCTTTTTATATGATAAATATTTATTTTACTACTATAATGTAAATGTTGCGAATTTTTATAAATCTGATAGTAAGAAAGCCTTGCATTATATAAGTAAGGCAAGCGAGTCTGATGTAATTAAAAATTTACCGTCTTATAGTGCATTTATATATTTGAATAGGTCATTAATTTATTATCAGGAAAAAAAATATTTAGAATCTCAGAAGAATATTGCTAGATTAATTATGCAAGAGGATTTTTTACTGCTAGATAAATCATTCCAACTAAAAATATTAGTTACTGAACTAATGATTAGAATTCTGCTTTCGAATAAGAATCTCAACGATAAGATTAGAACTATTAAAAAGGATTATAAGTCTTTATTATTAGAAGAGAGTTATATAAGAGAGAAAAAAATGATTGATTTAATTTTTAAGAAAATTAATAATGGGGATGTTGTAGATAATAAAGAGGATTTATTGTCTAGCATGTCAGATTCAGATTCTGAAGATATTGATATTATAAGTTATAATAGTTGGATGAAAGAGCATATTTAATAAAAAATAGATTATGAAGAAACTACTACTGGCATTATTTACTCTTTCTTCTTTTAATTCAAAAGGAACAATACATACAATAGGAGTATGGGGGGTATTATAAGTTCGTTCCACCCAGCCTTACAATTCAATTGGGAGACACTATAGAGTGGGAGCCTTATTTTGGGTTGCTTCCAATGATGCTTCATACTATAACGTCTGATAATATTCCAGTTGGTGCAGCTTCTTTTGATCAGGTATGGCAAATGCCTGCAGATACCTTTTTCCAATATATTCCACAAGTTGCAGGCTTGTATCAATATGTTTGCACTCCTCATATTCCAAATGGAATGATTGGAGAGTTTACTGTAACTAATGGGAGTAATACACAAACTTATGTGCCTGATGATAATTTTGAGAATGCACTTATAAATCTAGGTATAGATAATATATTGGATAATTATGTGGCAACTGCAAGTATTGATACCGTGACTATTTTAGATGTTTCTAGCGAGAATATAGCAGATCTAACAGGAATAGAAGATTTTACTGCCTTATTAGAATTAAATTGTAGTGAAAATCAACTATCAGAACTTGATGTTAGTCACAATACTTACTTAAGTACTTTGGATTGTTCGTATAATTACCTAACAAGCCTTAATCTAAGTCAAAATACAGATTTAACTTTATTAAGATGTTATAACAATCAACTATCAACTCTTGATGTAAAAAATGGAAATAACTCATATTTTCTTCATTTTTTTTCTCATTTTGCTACTCAAAACAACCCTAATCTTTATTGCATAAATGTAGATGATGCTACTTGGAGTACTGCTAATTGGACATCTATAGATCCTCAACACTATTTTAGTGATAACTGTAGCGCTACAGATATTGAAGAACATTCTACAAACAAAAAATTACTTAAAGTAACAGATCTATTTGGAAGCGAAATAAAAGAATTAAAAAATATCCTACTTTTTTTTCTTTACAATGACGGAACAGTTGAAAAGAAAATAATTTTTGAATAAATAAAAACCCACTAAATGAGTGGGTTTGTTTTTTGGTGGACCTATCGGTTCTTTTTTCGAACTTTTTTTAAGATTTTAATGAGAGAGTGACTGTCTCAATTTGTTCTTCTCTTTGAATAGTGCAATTGATTTCATCGCCTGGGTTAAATTGAATAATTATTTCATGTAATTCGCTAGTTGAGTTAACCTTAATGCCATTTATTTCTAAAATTACATCTAGATTCTTGATGCCTGCAAGCTCTGCTGCACTATTTTCTAATACTTTTGAAATTAAAACTCCTTTAAGCCCTTTCAGTTTCAATTCTTTTTGTACCTGCATATTTATATCAGTAATATGAATTCCAATATATGCTCTACGCACTTCTCCAAATAATTTTAAATCATTTATAATTTTTTCTGCCATATTTGAAGGAATAGCAAAACCATAACCACTAAATGATCCCGTTTTAGATTGTATCGCTGTGTTTATTCCAATTAAATTACCATTGGTATTTACAAGTGCACCTCCTGAGTTTCCTGAATTAATTGCTGCATCTGTTTGAATAAATGATTCAATACCACCATCATTAAGTATATTAATCTTTCTAGACTTTGCGCTAATGATGCCTGCAGTTACAGTAGAATTAAGATTATATGGATTTCCAACTGCCAATACCCATTCCCCAACTCTTAGATTATTTGAGTTGTCAAATTTCAAAAAAGGAAGTTTATTTTCTTCAATTTTGAGTAGCGCTAAATCACTGTTAGAGTCTTCTCCTAAGATTTCAGCACTATATGTCCTTTTGTCATTTAAGACTACTTCTATCTCTTCAGCATTATTAATAACGTGTTTATTAGTAATAATATATCCATCATCTGAGATGATAACACCTGAACCATTTGCAATATTCTCTTTTGGTTGATTGAAAAATCTTTTTCCATAGAAAGGGTCGTAATAGCCATATATCTCATTACTAATATATTTAGATTTTATATGAACTACTGCTTGGATAGCCTGTTCTGAAGCTTTTATAAAGTTCGGCCTATTATTTTCTTCTACTTTGTGATTTTTGTTGTCATTAGAATCAGATGCAAAGGTTTTCTTTGATAATATGTCTTGTATGTAGAATGATAAAAATACACCTAATAAAATATATGATAAAACTTTATATTTTTTCATTTTTAGTTTGATTTAGTTATGTTCTAATAACTAAATTATATAAGAATTATTATGCAAATACTTAAGAAAAAAATTACTCACTATATTAGGTTTCTTATTGTTTAGCCTTACTGTCTTAAGTTCGAACTTTTAAGCAATTATTTAGTTAGGTTATGATAGTATGACTTTTCACCTTATTATCTTATCTTAATTAATCTTAACGTTCAAATTATATAATTTTTATTTTGCAATTATTTTGTAAAAGTTTGACTTTGTCAATTTCAATTAATAATTTTGAAAAGCGTAAAATGATAAAAAATGATAAAAACTATTGATTTATTACATGCAAAAATTTTTTCAGAAAAAAATATTAAAAATTTTGAAAAACTTATTCTTTATTTTGCTGTTGCAGGATTTTTAATTCACTTATTTCTAGTTTTTTTAAACTTAAAGTATGAAATTAATTATTTTGTGGGACTTGATAATTTATTATCTAATCCTATTTCTGCACTTTACACTCCCTTCTCTTTTATTTTAGTTTATGAAGCATTTTTACTTATTTTTTATTTTCCAAGATCTTTCACCACATCTATAGCAAAAGAGTATGAAATCATTTCACTAGTTTTGATTAGAAAAATTTTTGAGGATATTCCTAAGTTAGATATTGAATCAGGAATCTACAATCAACAAAGTTTATTATTACTATATGATTTGATAGCTATAATTATAATATTCTACTTAATATTCTTATTTAAAAAAACCATTTCAACTATACCTAAAAGAAAAGTTAATAGCAATTTAGTTCGTTTTATTTCATATAAAAAAACTCTTAGCATTATTTTATTACCGATTCTTCTTATTCTATGTTTTTCAAATTTATTTGATTGGACATATTCAGTTTTTATAAATAATGAAATTATAAAAAATATTCACGCAGTTTTCTTTATAGATTTTTTTACTGTTTTAATTCTAGTAGATGTGTTTATTCTCCTGCTCTCTTTTCAGTATACTGATAAATACCATCAGATAATAAGAAATACGGGTTTTATTATTTCAACTATTTTATTGCGATTATCATTTAGTGTCAGTGGACTGTCAAGTGTTTTGCTTCTAATAGTAGGTGTTATATTTGGTTTAATTATTTTAAGAATTTATCGTCTTTCAGAACTTAATTCTGATTGATTCTCTTAATTCTAAAATAATTAACAACCATACAAAAGCTCACTCAAATGAGTGTGTTTGCATCCAGTAGAATTCTAGGTTTTTATTTTGAATTTTTTTTAAATGTTGTTGACTATTGATTGATATTATATTTATAAATATATTATCACTTCAGAAATATTCTTTATTTGTGTTTAAAATATTTTATTTCTAAAATATTTGTATAACTTTGCATAACAAAAATTATACAAAACTAAAATAGATAAATTATG
>ERZ1046876.507-NODE-507-length-29917-cov-8.303931_pt1 | contig 29917 bp, 48 predicted proteins | sample MGYA00383094_ERZ1046876 | MGnify/ENA primary metagenome ERZ1046876 (study PRJEB29581, sample SAMEA5548364) | metagenome | biome: marine; feature: coastal; material: water | depth 50 m | study: Short-term variability in the microbial, nano- and picoplankton...
AACAAATAAACATACTTAAAACTTTTTACTTTTTAGCGTTTAAGCTCATTACGTCGACATTTGTGGCTCATATTAAATACATTCTTAGCCTAATTGGTGTAAATATGCACCACTTTTCACCTTTTAAGGACATTTGCCCTTGTTTTACACCAGTCTACACCACTTTTCACCCTTATTTCCTTACACGTAATTCACAACATAGTATGAATTTTAACGCAATAACCCCATAAACGACACTTTTTGTATGAGAAATCATACAATAATGTGATTTTGGTAGTATTTATATCTGGAAACGTATAGAGTTTGTGATACGCGAATCACGAATTACTTCTTGGTATCAGTAATTAAATCAGCTATAGTAAGTGCTATGCCGATAACAAGCATTGTTATTAGGAATGTTTTAATCATCTTTTATTCCCTCACTTGTTCCCTCATTTAATCCCTCACCTTTAAGTTCACCAAACACAGTAGTGTTAAGTGTAACAACATCACCAAAAGCTCTTTGGTAAAATTCTTCTAGGTCAACACCTGATTTACCACAGGAACAAGAATCCATATGCCACCTCTTACCACTATCTGACTTTTGTACGCTGTCACAATACCCACATTTCCATTCAAGAATTGTTCTCATAGTTTGTCCTGTTTTTTCATCGTTTTACTTTAGCTGTGAGGGCAGGACTCGAACCTGCAAAGGGCGATTAGGTGTGGATGCGTACCATCACTTTATTTCTTATCCCTAACCAATAGACAGTTGGTCGTGTTTTCCAATTTCACCACCTCACAAAAAATTAATCACAATGTTCGTTAAGCCAATTAACGTAAATTACACAAGCTGTAACAAATGAAACAGCAAAAATAGCTATGGATATTTCAATCATAATTTCTAGGTTTATATATTCTTACTCATACTATGTTTCCAAATTTAGTTAAAACGTAGAGCAGTTCCCCAACCGCCCTACATTTAACTATACTGATTTCTAAATCCCAATTTAGAAAATTTGCCTACCGACTGAAATAAAACCGTTGTATTAGTTTAACGATAGGACTTGTGTTGCCCAACTCACGCTTGGTGCTCTCGTATGAGGTGTAGCACTCACGTAGCTTACTCACGTATTACCTTGCAAAGATAAGACAAATTAAAGAATCAAGCAAGGGTTGTTAGGCTAAACGATAATTTTAATGTAGCATCACGTACTACGAGTAGCCTAGGGTTATAACCGACTTGTTATAATTTAAGTGTTAGTTCGTAACACCCCCTTGTAATTTTATCTATTCTGTTTGTTACCTGCCATTGATTTACCAACTACAAGTTCCCACGTTGTTTCTGTTACTAACCCTTTGCTTTTAGCTTGGGCTATTACTCGTTTAGCTTTTTCCTTTCTATCTTTACTATATTCGGCTAAACTTACACCCTTAACCTTTCTTTTGTTGTCGTGTAAGAATATTACTTTATCTGTACTCATAACTTTTTTTTATAATTCTGAGGTATCAAAACCCATTGATTGTAAGGAAAAGTCTACTTCGTCAGGTAAGCAAAATACACCATCGTAATCTACCAACACCTTACCTTCGAACCATAAACACCCTTCTACGTGAAACTCACCTGCTCCTTTCGTTACGTTATACCCCTCAAAATATCCGTGATTTTTATCGGGGTGTACAACTACTTCCCAAGCGTAAGTTTGACCATTAGGATGCACCTTTTCAAATTCTGCTGTAAATGTTTTGTTTCTTTCCATAATTGAGAGATTGATTAATTGTTCTACAAATATATGCTAACAAATGTTAACTTCCTAATTATACACTAAAAACTTCCCTTAAACATCCTTTTTTTTGTTAACTCTCTGAAAATCAGGGATTAGTAAATTAGGGGTCTAAATGGGGTCTAATTGAGGTCTAATTGAGGTCAACGATAGACCTATAGGAGAAGGATAAGGATAAAGGTTATTTCTTTCTTTTTATGTCACTTTTTCTTTCTTTATAAATAAATAATTGTATATTTACAAAAATGATTGTTTAATTATGAAGCGTTTACCTACAGAAATTAAAAAACAAAGGGGAACACTAAGGAATGATAGGATGAATGAAAATGAACCCAAACTACCTAGTGCAATCCCACCAATACCTACTTGGCTATCAGAAGAAGGGCAAAGGTCTTTTGTAGAACTAAGCACCTTACTACACGATATGTCTGTTCTAACTTTAGCAGACGAGATGTCCTTAACAATCCTTTGTGATTCTTATGCTGATTATAAGAACGCTAAAGAGGTTATAAACCAGTTAGGAGCATCACAAGAGGTAACATCAAGAGAAGGTCACACAAAGTCTATACAACGACCCGAAGTCTTAATAGCCAATCAAGCATTTGTTAGAGTTTTCGCTTTACTTAAAGAATTTGGATTAACCCCTTCAAGTAGGGCGAAGGTAAACGCAATAGAACACGCATCACAAACACCTGATATTAAAATAGAAAACTTCTTTAACAACGATGAATAACCTGCATCACATAGATAAAAGTGTATATTACTATGATGAAAAAGCAGCGAATAGGGCTGTTGATTTCATAGAAACATTTTGTCAACACGTTAAAGGTGATTTAGCAGGTAAAAGGTTTATACTTGAAGATTGGCAAAAGGATGACATTATAAAACCATTATTCGGATGGAAGTCAAAAACTACCAATTTAAGAAAATTTAGGCAATGTTTTGTTTTCATACCACGTAAGAATGGTAAGACAAATTTAATGTGCGGTATAGCCCTTTATATGCTATTTTCAGATGGTGAGAAAGGTGCAGAAATAGTTAGTGCAGCAGCGGATAAAGAACAAGCACGTTTATCATTCTCAATTTCTAAGAGTATGGTTATACAAGAGCCTCAGTTGATTAAACGGTCAAACACTTACAGAGATTCCATTACATACGATAAGGTGGGGTCATACTACAAAGTAATCTCAGCCGATGCAGACACTAAACACGGATTGAACTTGTCTTGTTGTTTGTTAGATGAAATTCATTCACACAAAAATCGTGACCTATACGATGTATTACTCACGAGTATGGGTGCTAGGAAAGAGCCTTTGATGCTAGGGATTACGACAGCAGGAGCAGGGCATCAGAAAGACCACATCTGTAAGGAGCTTTATGACTATGCTAAGAAGTTGATTAGTGGTGCTATTCAAGATGATTCGTTCTTAGGTGTTGTCTATGAGGCTGATAAGGATGATGATATATTTGATGAAGAAGTTTGGAGAAAGGCGAATCCGGGCTTTGGGACTATTATCACCGAAGAGTATATGAAGCAACAAGCTGTAAAAGCTAAAAATGAACCATCCTATGAAAACACTTTTAGAAGGCTACATCTTAATCAATGGGTTGCAAATGAAACTAAGTGGATTTCTGATGAAAAATGGATGGATTGCTATGATGATATAATCGAATCTAACTTTGTAGGTAAACCTTGTTATGTAGGATTGGATTTAGCATCTACACGAGATATTACTTGTTTAAGCCTATTATTCCCCGACAACGATAATGGGTACGATATTTTCTTACACTCCTTTATACCTTCTGAAAACGCTCATAAAAGGTCTGAAAGAGATAAGGTTGATTACGTTAAATGGCAAAGAGAGGGATGGGTTACATTTACAGAGGGCGATGTTTGCGACTACAATTACATAAAACAAAAGATTAGAGACTTATCAGAATTATACGATATTAGAATGATAGCTTATGATAGGTGGAACGCATCACAGATTGTTATTGACCTAACAGAAGAAGGTTGCCCTATGATACCTGTAGGTCAAGGTTACAGAACAATGTCCCCTGCTACTAAAGAATTTGAAACCCTTGTATTGGGTGGTAATATTAGGCATAACGGTAATCCTGCATTAAGGTGGATGATGTCAAACGTAGTATTAGCCTTAGACCCTGCAGGAAACGTGAAGCCAAATAAGGCTAAATCAAATGACAAGATTGATGGTGTGGTTTCTGCATTAATGGGCTTATCAGAGGCTATGCAAAATAAAAATGGAGGAAATTCAGGATATGATGACAAAGAAATATTCTTTATCTAAGAACGAAATAGTTGCACAGGAGCAACTAACAATAAGAGATATATGTGCATCTGTACTAGGCAACAACAGGGATTTACACCTGTTAGATGATTTGGTGCAAGATATAAACGTAATTCTACTTACTCAATTAGAGGAAACAATACAATCTTTATACGAAACGAATCAATTACGCTATTTCGTGGCTCGTGTGGTGACCAATCAAGTTCTATCTACCTCATCGCCCTTTCACAAGACTTATCGCCTTAGAGATACCTTAAAATGCGTTTCAGAGGGTGATTATGATAATTTAGCAGATAAGATTTGGGAAAAAGTCGTAAAATCAGACAACAGAATGTTAAGGGAGATTGTTGTTTTAAGGTATGAATATTCGTTTAAAATTAGAGAAATAGCCTTAATTCAAGGTATATCAACTAGGTATGTTCACAAGGTATTAGCGAATGCTTTGAAAGAATTAAGAAAAAACTACTGAAAAGTTGTTCACATTTTAACACTTTTCACTATTTACACTTGTACAACTATTTAAGCAGCTTTGGGTATATTCAACTTTTTTACAGGTAAAAAATCCACCATCAAAGAAGAATCACGTTCTATCTTTGGTCAAACTATTCTTGGTGGTACATTTGGGTCATCAACTTCGGTGTCAAAAGAACAAGCGTTGCGAGTAGCAGCAGTTTGGTCTTGTGTTAGAGTGCTATCAGAAACAATAGCCTCCCTACCTATCTCTCTTTATGAGAAAGATGAAAATAATAATAAGATAAAATTAAACAATAACCCATTAAATAAATTAGTGGGTGAGCAGCCATCAGGGATATATAATTCGTTTATGTTCTTTGAAAGGGCTTTGGTAGATTTAAGTTTTGATGGAAATTTCTGTGCTTATATAGAAAGGAATCAAGGCGGTTTACCAATAGGAATCCACCCTATACAATATGATGATGTTGATGTTTTCGTTTCTCCTGATGGTAGGGAGGTTTATTATGAGGTAAGTCAAGACACACACAATACCTACCCTGTATCGGGTAAAGTACAAGCCATAAATATGATTCACGTTAAAGGGCTTTCCTTTGATGGAATCACAGGTAAATCACCAATAGAGGCTGCAGCAGAAACATTAGGCATATCTATATCTTTAGATAAACACGCAGGTAATTGGTTTAAAAACGGTTCACAGTTAGGTGGTATTCTTAAACACCCGGCCACATTAAAGCCTGATACAGCTAAACGATTAAGAGAATCGTGGAATAGCAACTATTCAGGTGTTGCAAATACAGGAAAAACAGCGATATTAGAAGAAGGTATGGATTGGGTTGCTAGGACTGTTCCTAACAACCAAGCACAATTTATTGAGTCTAGGGAATATCAAATAAGCGACATTTGTCGTATTTTTAGAGTACCCAACCACCTCGTAAATGACCTATCTTCTGCAACCTACAGTAATATCGAAGCACAGCAAATTGACTTTGTAGTGCATACTATAACACCTTGGATTAAGAGAATTGAAAGTGAATTAAACCAAAAATTAATTCCTTCAAACAAGAGAGGTACAGAATACTTTAAATTCAACCTAAACGCTATTCTTAGAGGTGATTCAAAGAGTCGTGCAGATTACTACAGAACATTAGTAAATATTGGGGTGCTTTCTCCCGATGAAGTTCGTTCTTTAGAGGACTTAAACCCTATGGGTGATGAAAGTGCAAAGGTATATATGCAATCTAATATGATGCCTTTAGATAAGCTAGGTGAAGATACTAAAAGAACAACAGTATGAAAGATAATAAAGAAATAAGAATATATAACGGTAACTACGAAGTTCGTTTAGAAGAAGGTTCTGACGAAACTAAAGTACGTGGTTATGCAGCGTTATTCGATACAGATAGCAGGGATTTAGGATTCCGAGAAACAATATCTACAAGGGCTTTTGATGGTCGTTTAGAGGACAATGTAATTTTAACATTCAATCACGACCCCAACCTAATTTTAGATAGAAATGTTGGTGGTACATTAAATTTATCTGTAGATGAAAGAGGTTTGATTTATGAGGCTACTTTGCCAAACACAACAACAGGAAACGATGTTGCTGAGTTAATGCGTAGAGGCTTGTTATATGAATCTTCTTTTGCTTTCACAGTAGAAGATGATGATTGGTCAAAAGATGGTGATGTTACTAGGCGAACTATTAATAAAATAGGTAGATTAGTAGATGTTTCCATAGTAGGTGTTGGTGCTTACGCTAACACAGATGTCGCACTTCGTTCTAAGCAAGAATTTGAGGAATCTACTTCCCCAAAGGCTAGTGAGGAAACGAAAGAAGAACCAACCGAGGTACGACAGGATAACGATGAGGAAACCCCTCAATCAGTTGGTTCGCAAATCAATTTATTAACTAACGAATTAAATCTAAAAAGAAGGATATGAAAAATTCCGTAGAATTAAGACAAGATAGAGCAGCGTTAATCGCAGAAGCGAACGATATGCTTGAAACTTGCAAAACTGAATCTCGTGACTTAAACGAAACTGAACAAGTTTCTTATGACGAGAAAATGACAGCTATTGACAAATTAGCTAAGAATGTAGAAACTGTTGAACGACAAGAGAAATTGAACGCTGAAATTGCAGTAGCTCCTGTTTCTTTTGGAACACAAGATGTTGCTCAATCTAAAGAGTTAAGAGGTTTCTCTTTTACAGAGGCTTTCAACGCTGCTAAAAGTGGTCGTGTAGAAGGATTAGTTAAAGAAATGGACCAAGAAGCTCGTAGAGAGAATCCATCACAAGACTTTAAAGGTGTTGCTATTCCTTATTCAGCTTTAGAATCTCGTGCTAATAACACAGCTTTAACATCAAATTCTCAACCTGTAGAGGTTAAGTCTTTTGTTGATGATATGTTTGCTGCATCTGTATTGGTAGGAAACGGTGCAAATATGTACACAGGTGTTTCTGCATCTCAAAAAATTCCAATCGTAGCAGGTATTACTGCTGAATTTCTCGCTGAAAACGGTTCTTCTGCAGCTACACCTGCAGGTACGATCGGTGGTGGGCAATTAAATCCAAGCACAATTATAGCTGCAACTAATGTTTCTAACGCTGCTTTTGCTCAAAACTCATCTATTGAGGCTGCATTCCGTAGAAACTTCGCAACAGCTATTATGGCACAGTTTGAAAAGAACTTATTGGCAGTAGCAGATGCTACAGGTCCAACTTCTATCTTTTTAGATGCTGCAACAGGTCCTGTAGCTTGGACTAGTTCAACTGCTTTAGCAGGTGTTCAGAGTATGTTTAACACTATGATTACTAAAGGTAATGATGTAAACAAATCTTCTGTTAAGTTGTTATTGAACGGTGATGCTTATGCTGATTTGACTTCTCAAATTGCTGCTAAAGATGGTTCAGCTTTCAACGCTGCTACTATGAATTTAGTTGACAAAACTGTTCTTAACATTCCTTATTCTATTTCTGACAATGTTGGTAACGATGCTACTTCAAGAGCAAGAGCGTTACTTATTGATATGGATAAAGTACATTTAGCAATGTTTGGTGGTCTTGACATTTTAGTTGACCCATATAGCCAATCATTGAATGGTGGTACTCGTTTAGTATTAAGCACTTTATTAGATGGTTTGATTGCTCAAACATCAGGTAAAGAAGCTGCTGTAAATATGGTTGCTGCTGCATAGTAGTATATATATTAATGATTAAAAGGGGGTTCTTCGGAACTCCCCTTTATTAACTTTAACTCTTTCAATAGAAACTTATGTATCTCGACCCTAACTATAACGTACAAGGCGATTTAGTTATTTTAGATGACCCTACAACAAAGGTTGTTAGTGTACCTGAAATTAAGTCACACCTAAGAATTGATACTTCTGACGAAGATACTTTGTTAGGTGTATATGTAGATGCTGCAACTGAGATGGCAGAGCATTATTGTTCAAGACATTTTATTACACACGAGTATAAGTTGTATTTCAATCAGGTGATGTCACAAGCATCTTTAATATTTCCTGATTGTACGCTAAAAACAGAAGGCTCAAACAAACCTATACATTGGTTAGATGTTAATGGAGTAGAACAAACATCATCAGATGCTTATATAGATGCTTATTCTAATCCTTCTATATGTTATTTGAAAAGCACGTTTACATCGCCCACGTTGGCTGATGACGCTGCTAACAAATTTTGGATAGAGTTTAGAACAGGCTTCGGCGATTTACAAAGCGATGTACCACAAGCTATACAACAAGCTATTAAATTGATTGTAGCTGATATGTATTACTTTAGAGAGGACAGGAAACGAAGATTCCCAATGGCATCTGAGATATTGTTACAACCTTATAAATGTTTCCATTAAGATATGGCTTTCATTGCAAAAATAAAGGCAGGGGAATTTAATACAAGAATTACCTTTAAGGAGAAAACTTACACTCAGGATGGTTTTGGTGGTGTTACAAGCGTTGATTCAACAGTAGCAACCGTTTGGGCTAACAAGAATGTTAAGTCGCTTAGAGATATTGAGGAGAAGTTTGAAGGAGAAGAATTACAGTCTTATGGTCGGTTTGTTTATACGGTTAGGTATAGTACCGAAACTAAGGCGATAAAATCGGATTGGACTCTTGTTGATTCAGGGGGTGAATACGAGATTATAGGGTATGTAATAGACCCAAGAAAAGAGTTTATTGAGGTTTTTGTAAAACAAGATTTACCAACTGATTCACCTGTTTAGTTATGGCTGCTAAAAATACGAGAATTGTTATCAGGGGAATGGATGATGTAAAACAGGGTCTTATGAAACTCGGTTTAACAGCAAGACAATCTCGTACACAAATAAATAAGGCTCTTAGACCTGCAGCAACTAAACTTGTAAAGGGTATGCAACAAGCATATCGAAAAGAGTTTAACACCTTTAATAGAAGGGGTTCAAGTGTAACACCAACTTGGAAAACAATAGGTGTTATCACAGCTAAGAGGTCAAGAGAGCCAGGTTTATTTGTTGGACCAATTAAGAAAAGAACAACCCCGATAACGGTTAAAGGTTCTAACAGCTCCAATTTAGCTGCTATGCAAATAAGGGGGAATAAGATACAAAGACCTAGAAAAGATATATTTAAGGCAACAGCAAAAAAGATGGAGCAAACTATTTATTTACAAGCTGAAAAAGACTTAGATAAACTTTTAGATAAGTGGATTAAAAAATCAGGATTTTAGATATGTTTGCAGTTATAGGAAAAGAGATAGTAACAAAACTACAGGCTACAGCAGCTTTTACAGCGGCTAATGGTAGTAATAAGGTGTTCCCTGTAATTATACCACAAGGCACATCTTATCCTGCAACGACATTTGAAATAGCAAATGTAGATAATTTCATTACAAAATCAAGTTCGTTATTAGCTTGTGAGGTAGGTATAAACATATCCACATTCGCAGATGATTACGCAACAACATATAACCAATCTAAAGCGGTAGTAGAGGCTTTAGACTTGTATTCGGTAACATATACCGAAGATTCAGTTTCTTATACAGCAACATTTAGGTTTGATTACCTGAATGATGATTACTATAAGAGTGCTGAGAAATTCTACAAAAACTTAATTTTTAACTGTTTAATAACTAAAAACTAAATAAAATGGCAATTATTAACGCAAGTCAAGTTACACTATCCGTAGGCGGAAGTGTTATATCTCACGCAACATCAGCATCAATTACAATCACGCAAGACGTTAGAGATACAACCTCAAAATCATCAGGCGGTTGGAAGGCTAATAAGGAGGGTTTAAAGTCTTGGGAAATGTCGGGAGATGGTTTCGTAGAACCTGATTCTTCTAACGGTCAAGGAACTTTATTCACCGCTTTAAAAGATGGTACAGAAGTAGCGTGTGTTTTCACAGTCGGAGATGGTTCAGGTGACCAAGAAATCTACACAGGGGCAGTAGGATATGTAACAAGTGTATCTATGGATGCAGGTGTAGAAGAAAGTGCTACTTACTCTGTTACCGTAACAGGTTCAGGTGCATTAGCATTAACATAATAGACTATTAACTTAAAGTAAAAAGGTAATGAAAAAGGTAGAGTTGGGAGGTCAAAAAAGACCTGTAAGATTTAGCTATTTAGCCATTAAAGACATCTGTAAAGAGTGTGGGCTAAAATTAGGCGAATTGAACGAATTAGGGTCTGAAATAGACCACGTTGGTATTATTGCGTTCTTTGGCTTAAAATATGGTGCTAAGAAAATTGGCGAACCATTTAAACACACAATTAAAGATGTGGAAGAATGGTTAGATAATGAGGATTTTGGTAAAATCAATGAGATTTTTGAGGCTTTTCAAATCGACCAACCTCAAAGTAAGGGAAAGTAGTCGAAGGGAAGGTACAAGAAAAACCCGAAGAATTTGATTGGGATAAACTTGAACAAATTGGATTAGGAACGATGGGGCTATCGGTTGATGATTTATACGATATGACCCCACGCTCCTTTCAAAATAAGTTAATTGGCTTTAACCAATACAGAGAACAGGTGACTCAAAATGATTGGGAACGAACAAGAATAATTGTACACGCTTGTTTATCGCCTCACTCTAAGAAGCAATTAAAACCTAAACAAATCTTACCTTTCCCTTGGGACAATAAACATAAACCTGTAATATCCTCCAAAAAGAAAATAGCAGAAGTAACTGCTTTACACGAGGAGTTTTTACGAAATAAACAAAAATAAATAATGGGTGGATTAAAGACTATTTCGATAATTGTTGCAGCCAATATTAAAGGCTTAGAAACAGGTCTTGGTAGGGCAAACAAATCATTAGCAAATTTCGCTTCGGGAGCTGCAAGAATGGGTTCTATGCTTACCTTTGGTATTACAGCCCCATTAGTAGCTTTAGGTAAATCAGCCTTTGACACCTTTACCACTTTTGAAGCAACAATGATTCGTGTAGGTGCTGTTACAGCAGCCACCTCAGAAGATTTTAAGTTACTTGAAGCAGAGGCTAGAAGATTAGGTAGAACCACATCGTTCACAGCACAACAATTTGCTGATTTACAATTAAATATAGGTCGTAAAGGGTTTAACCCTAAACAAATTGTGGCAATGGAAGGTTCTGTTGCCAATCTAGCTTTAGCAACAGGCGAAGATTTAAGTGTGGCGGCTAAACTTGCATCGTCACAAATCAGGGCTTGGGGAAAAACAACAGAAGATACAACCCGAATAACAAACACCCTATACGCTGCTACTGCAAAATCAGACTTAACATTAGGGAAACTAACCACAGCATTAACTTACGCATCTAAACCTGCAAATGATTTCGGGTTAACTTTAGAGGAAACCGTATCAATGTTGGGTAATGTTGTTAATCAAGGTCAAAGAGCGTCAAAAGCAGGTAGAATGCTTAGTTCTATGATTGCTGAAATGACAAAAAAGGGTTTAACTCTTAACGAGGCTTTAGATAAAATTGAGGGTTCTTCAAATAAAAGCGGAACAGCTATTGCGTTATTCGGTAAAGAGGCTTACGGTACTGCATTAATTTTAGCAGGTAGTAGAAGTAAGGTTGCCGGATTAACCGATGAAATTAGGGAAAATCAGACAGCCTTAACAGATGCTACTGATAGGATGAAAAACTCGGCACAATATAAGGTCATATTGTTCCAATCTGCAATAGAAGGCTTAAAGTTAGAGTTTGGTGCAATACTATCTGAATATATAGTTCCTTTTATAACAAAACTAACAATCTTATCACAAAAATTTTCAGAATTAACCCCTGAAACCAAGCAACAAGTAGTTAAGTTCACTGCAATGGCAGCAGCCATCGGTCCTGTTCTAATGTTATCGGCAGCTTTAGTAGCTATGATAGGTATGTTAGCAACAGTAGTAGGGGTTTTATTATCACCTGTGGTTTTAATTACAGGGGCTTTAATGAGTTTGGGTGTTGCAGCAGCTTGGGTATATGCTAACTTCAATAACCTACTTATCAAGATAGTTCCATTTATAGGAAAGGGACTACCTAAGTTCCTTCTCCAAGCTGTAGATGCTTTTTCAGGTGGTAACAACCCTCAAATGAAAGCCTCTATTGCTTTAATGGATAGCCTTTTTGACAGCTATGGTAATATGAAGAAGGGTGAGGATGGAAAACCATTAATAGATTCATCCACCCTTGAATTTAAGTCTTTCAATGATATTTTAACTGATACTACAAGTAGCTTAAAAGAATTTGCTGCTGAATCTTTAGGTTTAGAAGGTTTATTGGATAATGAAGAATTAAAGAAGTTCTTTGCTGGGTTTGATGTAGGTACTGAGGCTATACAGGCGAATATTGATAAACTGTCGGAATGGCTTGAAGGTTTCACCGATTCTACATCAAGTGCTGCAGACGCATCAGATAGGTTTTGGGCAGGTCAATTAGAAACTATTGCAACAGGGTTTGCTAATGTATTTACAGAGCAAACTAAGATGGTGGAAACTACCGTTGATGGTATGACTCAAATGGAAGAAGTTGTGATGGGTTTTGGTGAAAAGTTCGACAACTTCGTAGGGGATTACTTAAAGCAATTAGGGCAGATGATTTTAAAAACTGCAATTTTAGCAGCATTAATGTCTGTCGTATTTGGAGGTAAAGCAGCAGGAGGTAAAAACTTTATGGAAAACTTTAAAAACATTCTTCACGGAGGGGACTTATTTGGAGGGGAGTATGCTAATGGTGGTAACCCCCCTGTAGGTAAAATGAGCCTCGTGGGAGAAAGAGGACCAGAATTATTCGTACCAAATCAAGCAGGAACAATCATACCTAACCACGCTTTAGGTGGTGGAGGTGGAACGGTTATCCCTGATGTAAGAATATCGGGTAATGATTTATTGATAGTCTTTGATAGAGCAGAACGAAGAAGAAATAGAAGATAAAAAGGTATTATGGCATCATACGGAAAATATAGACACACCCAAATCGCAGGAGAAATGGGTACTACTTGGAATGTGGAAGTTTGGAAGAAAGACTTCGTAGCACCCTCTGTTGGTGATGAAATTGGTGGGGGTGTAGTTTTTAAGGTTACAGCTACCAATGTATATGTATCAGCCTTAGAGGATTTAGGTAATTATGAGTGGGGTTGTTATGGAACAGATATAAACGGTGATAATTCCAGTGTAAGTCCAGAACTAGATGGTATAGGCACAGGCCTACAAAACACTTTAGAGATTGTAGCAGGATGCTCATCAACACCTATAGCAGCAAGTGAGGCATTAGCCTATGAATCAGGAGGCTACAGCGACTGGTACTTACCTTCAAAAGATGAACTCTTAGAAATGTACAACACCATAGGAAACGGAGGCTCACAAGGCGATATAGGAGGTTTCGGCAATAACTGGTATTGGTCTTCCTCGGAGGCCAATAGATTCGGCGCGTGGGTCGTCGGTTTCAATAGTGGTGCCGAACTCACCCCGGGCAAGGGCAATAATTATAAGGTTCGACCTATACGCTCTTACTCTTACGACAGTTTTGAGTCTACCGAAATGGATTTAGCAGGTGAAGGTTTTGAAATCACTTGGAATGGTTCAGGTGGAACTAGAGATAAAACATTCTTAGGGTCTGAATGTGATTTAAAACTTATGGTGCAAAATGATGATGAAGAATCTTTTTTGTATGATGTATTAGATAGTGGGTTTAAGGAATACTTTATAAGAATATATAAAGGGTCTGTTCATTATCTTAACCTGTGGTGGTTCGGATGGATTCAACCTGCTTTTGATGTTGTAGAGAACGCTCCATACCCCTATATTTCTTCAATAACAGCAACCGACTCATCGGGCTATTATAAGGAGCTACAATTTAAAACCTTTATTGATGAAACCTATAAACAAAGCAATTACTCTTTATGTAATGTGTTTAAGGACTTTATTGGGGGTTCAGATGTTGCTCCTGTTAATTTAGTTGAAAACAGCACCTTTATGGATGATTCATCAAGAGGTTGGGTTCTATTGGAGGGTGATGAAGTAATAGGGCAAAACCGCCTTTCTATTGCAGGAGCAACAACATCAGGTACACGCAGACCATTATCTTGTGATGGTGATGTACTAAAGGTTGGTGATACATATAAGGTTTTCGTTGAGTGTACAGCCTATACAAGTGGTACGCTATACGTTAAAGATGGTGGTGGGAGTAGCACAACTATAGGTAGCGTAAACTCGGAAGATGAATTTGATTTTGAGTGGACTCAAACAGATAACGGTTCAGATGGGAATGGTTTACACTTTTATACTACTAATTTTATTGGTGAGATAGGTAATGTAGTTTGTTATACAACGGAAGGTACTCCACGAGGAAGTATTGGTAATTTTATGAAAGTAAACAACCAATGGGAAACATCAGAATTTCTAGGAGGAGTTTCGCCTTGCGGTCAATTTTATCTATGTAAGGGTGGTTTCGCAAATAACACTAATTTCCCTCTTGAATATAAAGAATCAGATGTTTTTAAAGAATCCTTAAAGGTGTTCAATACAATAGGGATGTTGGCTAAAGGTGCTTATTATTTTTTACAACCAAATAGTTATTTTGATGGAGGGTCTACTTACTCTATGGATTATTCGCCTTTTGACAAGGAAACAACCCATCCAACTACTTTAGAAGAAGTTAATGAAGAAAACGTAGTAACTATAGACCAAAGTAATCACTACTTATTAGGCGGTGCATCTTTCACTTATGAAGCCCCTTTTAAATCGTGTACAGCAACATTTACATCGGTGGGGGCAGCTTTTACCCTTGCACAGGGTGATGACATTACAGACTACCCTGGAGATTTAACATCAGAAGATTATACTTATGGTGGGCAAATGACAGCCGACACAACTTATGATTTAGATTGGTTTTCAAGATACGAGAGTAGTCAACCACAAAGTAACCTTACCATTACAAGCGGTTGGGTTATGGATCAAAGACAGCAATGTTTTGATTATTATATAACCATTAAGGCTGTATCTTCATTAACAACTAAATACCTTACCTTAAACGCTGACCAAGAATTAGAGTGGAACGCATCATCAAATCAGCTAGTCCTTTCTCGTGGGAAATTACGGACTCCTGCCGATGGTTTGGATAATAGTTTATTCTATAGTGGTTTTAACGAAAATTCTTGTGTTGGGGCTTGGAGAAATGTTGCAGGGTCTTATGCTAACCCTGCTGATATAACAAGGTATTCTGATGCAGATTCTAAATACACCTTTGATAGCGATTTATTATTCCTATGTCAGCTACCACAACTAGCGGAAACATCAAGTATATTTGTAAAAGTACACACAATACAAAGATTCTTCCAAGATAGAGCCACGCAATCTTGGCAACAAATATTCCCTACAAATGGGCTATTAATTGATGTAAATTCATACGTAGAAGATATTACGCTAACAGCAAGGGAAACTAATTCGTTAGTTACAAATGAGTTTAGGGTTGTAGAATATGCTGATGAAGAATCCACCGCTATTGAGGATTTTAACTTAGGGAGTGTAACGATTGGTGTGTCATCATCTAACCCCGAACATTCGATAACATATAGAGATAATGAGCCGATGACAGATAATGTGTATAGGGGTACGGACACAGCAGGGGAAGAGGCATTTACTCAATTTTTAGTAAAACAATTCTTAGAACCACAGCAAACACCTTTAAAGATATTGCAAGGTAGCATTCAAAGTAATGACATTAGCCCTATAGATGTAGTTAAATACTCATATAATGGTGATGGTAATTACGAACACTTTATGTTTATGGGGGGTACTTTTAAGGCTCAAAGCGAGATTATGGATGGTGAATGGTTTAGACTAAAAGATGATTAATTATGGAAGATAAAAAGATACAGAAGATAAATCACGCTGTTAATGGTGTTAACGCAGCAGTTAGAGATGTTAGCGAAAGGCTAAACACAGTATTAGCAGGTCAAGCATTTGCTGAAACAGACACAGCTTTAGATGGTGGCGGTTCTACAATACCTGCATCTCAAATATTTACTATATCATTAGGTGGAACAGGTTTGAGGGGGGAAATTCCTATAGATTCCTATTTTATACTTCAACACCCCGATGGGTCGTTTCCTATTTCAATACAGAATAAAAAATCAACATTAGCTATAGGTACTTTAAGTATAGTAATTCATAATGGGGGTGCTGATGACCAAACTATTTACGCTGATATGCCATACCCTGTTGGGTCTTTAATATCTGCTGTAAATTACACCACCTTTGACAACCAATTCGCAGCAGGGAATACTACCGATGTGCAATACAATCTTAGTGGTCAACTTTCGAGTGATTCTAATTTTACATACAACGATGGTACAGGTACTTTATCAGCAACCAATATAGTAGGTGACTTAACAGGAGATGTAACAGGAAACGCTGATACAGCTACAACAGCGACAGATGTTACAAACGCTAAAGGTTTAACCACACAAATTCAGTATAATGATGATGGTGCTTTAGCAGGGAGTTATCTTCTTACCTTCGATGTAGGCACAGCAACTCTATCAACAATTAATACTATTTCCACCAACATAACAGGTGCTTTGACAGGTACTTCTTCTTTATCGAATGGTGTTACAGCGTACAACCTAGCTATAAGTGATAATTCAAGCAAGGTGGCTAATACAAAATTTGTACACGATGCTATAGCTGATGAAGATTATGGTGTTACAAAAATTATTGCAGGGACAAACGTAACAATTAGTCCTGTTGGTGGTACAGGTGATGTAACCATAAATTCAACTGGTGGAGGCGGTGGTGGTACACCCGGAGGAGATGGGTCTGCTGCGCTGATAAAACCAATTCAATACAATGATGATGGTGACTTTGCAGCAGAGCAAGATTTTTACTACAGTCCAAGTGCTAATGTTTGTTATTCTACAAACTTTGTAGCATCAGGAACAGCAGCGAGTTCCATTTATACTTATGGTGGGATTAACGCGCAAGGTGATGTGCAATCAGAAGGTAATATTTTGGGTAACAACATAGGGACTATTTCAGACGATGCAATATACTTAACACCTTTTGATTTTCAAGCTAATAGTGATTCAGCAGCAAGACCTTATGTTACTGCAACAGGAGCAACAGCAAGGAGTTATTCTACATACGATTTCCTTCAAGCAGGATTTGTAGTACCTATTGGTTATCAAGCTACTCATATTGATGTACAAGCAGGTTGGGCGAGTGGGTCATCGGTTAGAACTTGGGCTTTAACTCAATTTGAGTGGAACACAGGTGGTTACACTTTACACGGAAATTATGATTCAAACGTGGATGAAGAAATAATGAATTGGAATAATTCAGTAGTCACTCCTTTAGTCGGTACAGCAGGTAGATATTGGTCTATATCTTGGAATCCACAATATTCATCAGACTACATAAAAGGTGTGAAAATAACAATAGAAAGAGTATAATATAATGATAGACAAGAACGCAACAGAAGTAGCAGTAGCACAGATAGCAGCAATCTCAATAAGTATGTCGGATGTCGAAGGATGGCTACAAATGGCATCACTATTACTAGCTGTATCATTCGGTATTTACAAGTGGTACAAAGAGATAAAGAAGATAAAAAATAGTAAGGGTGTGAAAAAGTAGGTTTTAGCTACCTTTTCCCCTATTTTTTCATTACCTTTACTACATTATTAACAACTAAAATTTATATTATGGGTCAAGTTATAGACTTTTTAATGGCTAACGGTGCTGAATTGCTTATTGCAACTTTAGCCTTAGTTAAAATCATCGTAAAACTAACACCTTCTGTTAAAGATAATAAGGTCTTTGGTTATATAGATGATTTAATTGGATTCTTCATCAAGAACAATGGCGAAAAAGAAGAAAAATAAGATGTCGGGTGTATTCACTAAAATAGCTTTAAAAGGCATACTAGCATTAGTCCCTGAAATGTTTAAAGACAACAAGGGTAAATGGTCATCGAAGCGAACTGTATCGGGTGTACTCGCTGTAGCAGCAGTAGCCCAAATAGAAACAAGTGGGTTGTCTTGGCAAGTCCTTTGTTTAGCTTTAATAGCTGTTTTACCTTTGTGCTTTTTGGGTGACGAGAAATGCAATAAGTGTGACAAATCGAAACTCACAAAAATCTTTAACAAGAAGAACTGAATGTATAGGGCATTTTTAAACAGGGTTCAAGGTGACGAACATCAGACTTTAGGGTATTTTTCTTTATATAAAGGGGTTAACCTAGTCTATGATTGTGTGTCTTTGGAATTAGCTTGGAAAGATAATGAAATTAATGTTTCCTGTATTCCAAAGGGTACTTACAAGGTTACCCCACGATACTCGGACAAATATACACAACACTTTATATTAGAGGATGTTCCCAATAGAAAATTCATACTTATTCACTCAGGAAACTTTAATTCCGACACCGAAGGGTGTATTTTGCTTGGTACTAGCTTTAGAAAAATCAACCAAGACTCTTTGTTGGATATTACAGCATCACGAAGGGCTACATCTGAACTCTTATTTGCCACCGATGGAGAAGGATTTGAATTAACAATATCATAGGTGTATGCCTAGTTTACCAAAAGGTAGAGGTAGGGTTAAGCCTGTTGATAAGAACAAATCTTGGGGTGGTGACACCTCGGTGTATAGAAAAAAGAAGTGGCGAGAATTAAGGGCTTTTTGGATAAACGGAAGCCCATTATGCGTAGAGTGCGAACAAGAAGGTAGAACCGTTGCAGCAGATGTAGTTGACCACGTTAAGCCTATTAAACAAGGTGGCGGTATGTATGATATGAATAACCTACAATCACTTTGCCATTCGTGTCACAACAGAAAAACATACGAAGAAAATAAAGGTATATATGGCAAAGAAGAAGAAGATTAATAGATATAGGAGTGGTTATGAAAGAGTGGTTTGCGGTGAATTGGATGACCTTGGGGTTGACTTTGAATACGAAACTAAGAATTTGTACTATGAGGTTGCAGAGCAACGTAAATATACTCCCGATGTTATATTACCAAACGGAATCATTTTGGAGTTAAAGGGTCGGTTTTCAGCATCCGATAGAAAAAAAATGCTGCTAGTTATACATCAACACCCTGCACTAGATATTCGTATGGTGTTTCAAAGACATACAAACAAGTTATTTAAAGGAAGTAAAACGACCTATTCAGAATGGTGTGATAAGCACAACGTCAAATGGGCATCTAAAACAATACCTATAGAATGGATAAAAGAAAAGACAAAACACCCGAAGAAATAGCAGAAGATGTATTTGGTAGTTGGGTTCAAGATTTAACAGAACAAGAACAACCTGAAACCTGTGGCATTGAAGATGAAGATTGTGAGGCTTGTGGAAGTTAGAGTACCAAAGGGATAATTAATTTTATCCTTTTTTTTTGTCCTAGGATTAGGTTATTAACAAATGTTTACTTATATTTGAGTATAATTAACCAAAACACTCATAAGATGTACGAAATTAATTGGACTGATGGAACAACGACTAAGATAGTAAAGGGTAAAATAGTAACAGTACCAACAATCAAAATTAACCAATAAAAACCAAAACTATGCAAACTACTTTATTAAACACAATCATCGAATCAACAAAAGGTAAATTCTTTGGGGTTACTTTTAAGAAAGCAAATGGATCAATAAGATTTATGAACTGCCGAACAGGTGTACATAAACACACAAGCGGAGAGGGGTTAAAGTACAATCCTAAGAAAAGAGGTAATGTTATTGTTTGGGACACCCAACAAAAAGGTTACAGAACTATTAAATTAGAAAGCATCAAGTCTATTAGATTTGAAGGAAAAGAGTTGTGGATTTCTAACAACTAATCACATTAAATTTTAGGGGGTTAAAATGAAAAGGGGGACTATTTGTCCCCTTCTTTCGTTATGTTCCATTCGTATGTGAATGGCTTACTTTCTTCTTCTACTATTAGTTTCTCTAAATACACACACAAATCCATTGCTTCTTCCTGTGCGTGTTTTAGCCACTCTAAGCGACTTAAATCGTTTCGCTCCATCGTAGTGCCATATTTAACCTTCCCTATCTCAGAACGCTTTAAAATCTTAAAACAAACTTCTTCTTCTATTTTGCTCATAATTATCTCTCTTTAATTATATTATAAAACTCAGGGTCTAACTCCTTAATTCGCTCTTGCATCTTACCCCAAGCCCATTTAACAGCTTCTTCGTCACCTATATCTAACTTGCCCCCTGTACCTGAATTAGCCACGTTAGACGCGTTCTTTTCTAACAACCTATCTATCTTTTCTCTAATAGCCTTGTTGTCGTTGTACTTTGGTGTGAGTTTCTTTTTAGTCATAATGTTTTAGTTAGTTAATAAAAACAAATGTAAATAAAAAAAAGGAAGAATCAAAATGATTCCCCCTTTCCCAATTAACCAAATGAAAAACAAAAGCTATGATTACTCTCAAAAATCACAACGATGTTCAAATATACAGTTTCTTCCCTTTATCATAATTAACAAAGGTAATGTACTTGTAAACAAATTTCCTTTTATTAAAATCGGTAGTTTCAGGTAGCGTTTTCCAAAACCAATTATCTATCTTTATTTTATTCAAATTGTGTACCAATACCGTACCATCAACAAAGAAGTTTATATACAATGCCTGTGAGCCTTTCTCGTTCTTACTCCTTCTTAGCATTCTTTCATACTTGTGCATTTCAAGTATCAGACCTTCGGGGTATTTATCTTGTGCAAAGTCAAAGCAAAAATTTCTACTTTTCATTTCACAATAAAACTTCCTACCATCCCACTCATAAGTGAAGTCCCAATTAGAGTGCATACCATCAGCAGGAACACATTTAATGTTATATGCCTGTGCAAATTTCTCCATTAATCCAAGTTCTCTTGCATTCATATTCTTATTATTTTATATATTAATACATCTTCAACATCACAATCTTCATTTTTGCAAGTAGTGTTAGTTACAATACCATCACCTTCTAGACCGTAATCTTCATAAGAGTGGTCACCTCCCCACAATAATTTTTCTCCACATTCAGGACAAGCCATAATTAGTTTATTTTAGTTAGTATATCCAATTCACTTTTCAATTCTATAACAGCATTCGCCATTTCCATTTCTCTTGCATCGGCTAATAGCTTTTCACGTTTATATGCCATCATTTGAGTATATACATACGTGAATGCCATCATCGATTCTGTAAGAACATTCAACCTTTCTTTAAGCTGTTCTGCTTGTGGATGGTCAGAGTATGTAGCATATTGTTCAGTCATCCGAACAATCTCCTTCTGATGTGCTAAAAACTTATCCATACTATTAATTTCATCCATATTAGGGTCTTGATCCCTAAGTAGGTGAATCGCTTTCATTGTAATTTCATCTGCCATATCTAAAAAATATTATGTGGTTTAACTTTATTATCTACTTGCTCTATGGGGTCTATTAGACTACCGTTTTGATTCAGGTATTGAAACCTTCGCTTAGAATAGTTATAAAATAATCCTATTGGCTCTAATTCAGGTGTAGGTAATCCTACTAGCTTTTGAAACTTAACCTTCTGAATGTGTACCTCTGTTAGATTCCAATTTTCGCTTTGTGGATTCCTATGAAACACAATGAAGTTATCTGCCCTGTTACCGAACATACCACCGTATTCAACATCACTCATATTGGGTGCAGGTCGGCTACCATCTTCATTTCGTTTTCGTGTAGCTGCTGTTGCAGGGTGAACGACTAGGTAGAACTTAACCTTGTGCTTTTTAATGAACCTTCTTATGTTACTTAGGCTCTCATAATAGTAATCGTATTTAGACTGCTTAGAATCGCCTGATTTAAGGTCATTCAAAGGGTCTATTGAGCAACCATCTATCTGAGCAACTTGCATATAGTCATCAAAAGCTGATAAAACTTCTTCAACGGTTGGTGTTTCATCAAACGTAAGTACAGTAAAATGCTCATAAGCCCATTTAATAGCAGCTAAGTATCTATCACCATCTACTCGGTTAGAGAAATCTTTGTCTGCTGTCTTACCACAATACATTTCAGCAATATCAATCATTAAATCACCTACAGGTTCGTTCTCAGGACAATACATTAGCCATTTCCAACCGTATAACTTAGCTGACATAACCATAAAGAACAACTGTGCTGTAGTCTTACCGATATTAGCAAACCCTGTGATAACATCTAATTCACCTTTTCTAAAAGTGTAGTGCTTATCTAATACTTCGATTCCTGTAGTTTGACCCTTAGTGTACCCATCACGATAAATACCTTTGCAGTAGTCAACTACTTCTTGCTGTGATGTAATTCTATAGCCACTCATAACTACTTACCCATTTGTTTAAGTTGACTACCTAAGTAGTTAGAATCAGGAATGTGTTGAGTGTTACGAGAAATCCAATTAGATGCTGACATCTTCCAATTCTTCATTGGGGACTTACCAACTTTCCAACCTTTAGACCCATAAAAGTTATAGAATTTCTCAGCCTCTTTTTTGTTACTACCTTTTGACACAAAATACTCTTGTGCTTCTTCTAATGATTCAGGTGTAGGTTTTTGAGTTGGATTAGATGTTTCTCCTAACTCTAATTGAACGGTGTTATTGAATGTAATATCGTTCTGTTGAAGTAAGTTTAAGATAGAGTTGTGAACCCTGTTGTTAGGGTTTAAGGTTTCACCGTACTGAAATTTAATGAACCCTGTTAGATACCATCTACCATTTGGTAATACGATAATTCTATCTTTATCTGAATTTAGGTCTTTGATGAAGTTATCAGAATTAATCTTTTCACCGATTAATAATTCAAACATTCTTTTGTTTGGCTTGAATATACCTGCGTGGTTGCAGTTATCACATATATAAATCCAAAACAATTTGTGGTTAGTGGGTAGGTCCAAAAACCAATCTTCGTTCCACTTTTCTGTGTCTGTAAATCTTTTAGCCATCATTTGAGTTAATTTAATTTGTAATTGAGAGAGAGAGTAAATGAAGGGGGACTAAGCCCCCATCAATTTAGAATGGCATACCATCATCGGCATCAGCTTTTTGTTCACCTGACACTACTTCGTGGTACGTTTCTGCTTGTGCGGCAAATTCAGTAGAACTTGTCTGAACATATACTTTCCACGCTTGTAAGTCCGTGTAAAACCTTTCATTGTATTCTCTTGATTCTGCGTTAAAGCTAACTTCAACTTCTTGACCCACCTTGTTATACTTCTGAAAGTTGTTTACTTTTTCTTCACCGAAAACGGTAAAATAAACGGTCTTGTTGTACTCACCTAAAGTTTCCATAGCAAACCCCATCTTTTTCCAAGACTTACCTGCTTTTGATTCTCCTGTTTGTACTTCACTAATCTTAGTGATAACTCCTTGTAATACTAAACTTTGACTCATTTTTATAGATTTAATTGTTTATACTCGTTAGCAACTTCAAGAACAAATGTAGCAAAAATTTCTGAATTAAACATTTCTTCTAATAAAATTTCTTTAAGAAGTTCGCCCTCGGTGTTTGCAAATGCCCTTGTTATATACTTATCATCACCCTGAAATTCAGCCGAAACCAAGAAATACTCTTGGCATTGCTCTATAATTTCTTCGTGTGCTACATCTACTCTATTTATTTCCATAATACGCAATTATTAGGTTAGCTTTTGATTTATTTGTAGTTTCTAACTTTAAGATTTCTGATACATCTTTTCGTTCTTTTACTTCTGTCAAGTGAGCAACCTCACCCTTCATTATTCGCCTCAACGCTCTAAAATTTTCTTCGTACTCACAGTATTGCTCAAACGCTTTACGTGAATGTATAACAGATGTATGGTCACCGTTAGTTAATGTGCCAATTTCACACAGATTTAAATCATTCCCCATACATAAGTAATATCTTACAGAGTGCCTAGCGTTCATTATATGCCTTGACCTAGATGTTGTTAATATCAACTCTTTAGGCACGTTCCAATATTCTGCACACAAAGTTAAACCCTTACTCAATCTATCTTTCCCATACTGAGTTACAAATTTGCTTTTCATAATTCTTCGTTTATTATGTGGTTACTCGCTTTCTCAAAAGTATCACAATACCTTTGTCTTTTCTCTAATAATTCGATGTACTCTTGCCTACCCTGTTCTAAGAATAGTTCGCCACACCTAAATATTCCTACCTGATGTGGTGAGTTTGTTTCTATTACAATAAACACAAACTCTTTTGCTCCGAACCCATCCATATAGAATGCAGCTTGACGATGATAAGCGTACCTGTAAGCACTTTTCTTGAAGTCGGCAACATCTTTACCTGTAGTCTTAATATCTACTAGCATATCGCCTCCTGATACTATTATATCAGCTTTACCTTTACACTTAGACATAGTATTGAAGTCTATCCAAGTCTTAGCAACTTCCTTTTCTGAGTTATCTAAGATGTTTTTAATCTCAGGATATGATTCCAACTTACGCTTCAAAGATAAAGCTAACTCGTAATCCTTTAAAGCCATAAGGTACTTTTTCCCTTCCTTACAATCTTTCTCTAAGGCTATCTTCCACTCCTTATTTACTTTAGCTGTCATACCCTTATCTTTATCAGGTCTTTTATCAGGGTCAAACACAAAGAATAATTCAGAAAACTTTTCAGGTTCTAATATTAATGTGTGTACCAATGCCCCAAACCTTAAAGCAGGTGTATCTAACTTACCACCATTACGCATCTTCCAATAGTAAGCAGGTGACTTCTTTACATATCCTAACTGAGAGTTAGTAGTGTATTCCCAATCACCGTAGTATTCTTCATCTGATTTAAACTGATCCATAACTTATAGTTTTTTTTCTTCTAGCCTTTTTACAACTAAAGCTAGGAATGATATTGTTGCAGGTACATACTTATATATAAACTGTATTGTTAATAACACCGTAAAATACCAAGGTGCTTGTGCTTTACTTAATATCCAAAATAAAATAATTTCTATCATTTTTTCTTCTTCTTAAAGATTAAACCTTCTAAAGACCCTTGTTGTTCTTTAGTCATAAAATACTTTGACATAGCGTTTTCCACCTGAACGTGCTTACCACCTTCGATAGCAAACTCCATTTGCTTAAAGATTTCTTCATCCATCTTCACCTTACTAGGCTTCTTATCTCTAATCCTTAAAGCATCTACAACCTCACCGAAAGCCTTAACACCTTTCTCTACATAGAGGGTAACCTGTGTGCCTTGCCAATCTTGAACCAATCCACTACCTGCTACCTTCTCAATAGCTTTAGCATTAGTTCTGTTCAGTATCATTGGCTTATCGAACTCCTTAAAGTAAACCACAAAGCAATCTTCTTTTCTACCTTGCTGACCTGTTACCTTGTCGTTATCTAGCTTAGTGATAGTCACTATAGCTTCTTTCTTGCCATCCAAAGAGTAAGACCCTAGATAATCGTAGTTAAATTGTTTTTTCCAATGTCCTTTCATAATTTGTTTTAATTTACTTGTTAAAGGGGGGTGGTATGTTTTTACAATACCCACACCGCCCAAAATAGAACTTTCACTATTAATTCCTATATATTAGCTGATAGTGTTTTTAAATATAGCTGTTCTGTTATACAATCTACCATCTCTACAAATGGTTTACTGCAATTCAGCCTATCCTGAACCCTGCCATTCCAAAAGATTAATTCAAACCTTACTCTTGGTGGAGCGTCTTTTTTATATTCTTTAGGGAAATATGCAAATGATACATTAACATCTACACACCTTTCATCGTTGTTAAAATTCCAACCACTAATTATAAATGGCTTTATTAATTTGGTTAAATGTTTTTCCATAACTTTTTTTGAGATTTAATTACTTAATTACTTTTGCTTTCAACAAATGTATAAAACTTTTTTTACAAAACCAAAATCCCCCCACTATTTTTAAATCCCCTTAAAAATGCGAAAATATTCACCCCTACCCTACCAAAATTGAAGGAGTAGGGGGGTAAGAATCGGGGTAGGGGAGAGGATACATCTATATATCTTGATGTTATGTGCTTACAATGATATAAGTATTTATATGTTTACGAGGGTAGGGGTTTCGGCTCTAATTATTTGATATTCCAAGTTTTAGAGCATTTTTTTAAAAACTATTTTTGTTATTCTTTTACATTAATAACACGCAGATAGCGAGTTAACAACTTAAATACTTACATATATGACTACTTCAAAACTAACTTACAAGCGAAGCACTTACACACTTGTATTTAATGGTAAAACCCACACATTTAAATGTTTAGATGTGTTCCTGAAATCTTCTTCGTATTATCATTCTGAAAAAATAGGCTCTATTTATAGGTGTGATACAAACAAAAATTATTCATTCGCTAAAGATGAAAATACAAGATATTTTTGTGGCGGTGAAACGTTAAAAGAATGCAAAGAAAATTTAAGCAACAATTTAATAGGCTATCTGTTAACATTAATACGTTAAGGAAAAACTTTTATTAATAACTTAAATAACCAAAACTATGGAATTTACTACAAAAGACTTACAAGAATTAAAGCATACGCAAATTTTAACGCAAAACGACAAAATGCGTAAAACAAGCAAAGAAACAGGGACACGAATATTTAATTTTGGTATTACGGCCTATAAAAGCCATAGTACAAACAAAATAACTTGCCCTTTTGCAAAAGATTGCATTAAATTTTGCTATGCACGAAAGGGTTCGTTTATATGGACCAATACTAAAAAAGCATACGAAAGAAGGTATTTATTAACTAAAGATAAAGATATGTTTATATCTAAATTAGTCGATGCGATTACTCGCCGAAAAGCTACACACATACGTGTTCACGATTCAGGAGATTTTTACAATCATACATATATAAATAATTGGTTTTATATAATGAATCTTTTTCCTAATGTAACTTTTTACGCTTATACTAAATCAAAGGTTTTATTTGATACAATAGAGAATAAACCGAATAATTTAATTCTTATTTATTCCCTCGGCTCTAAAAATGACAAATTAATAGATCAGGACAAAGATAGACATTCTAAGATATTTAACTCTTTAGATGAGTTAAATGAGGCTGGATATATTGACGCTTCGAAAAACGATCTTATAGCCATAAACAAAGAAAACCATAAAATCGGTCTAGTTATACACTAAACACTAACTTAAACACTAATTTAAACTTAAACAAGATGAAAATAGAACCAATCCACGAACAAATTAAAAAATTGTACGCTAAATGGATTTTTGAGGAATGCAATGCACCAATAGACGAAATTATTTATTTATTCGACTATTTACCCTCAGACCACAAAAAACAAATTGAAAGTGATATTTTAACCCATTACAAAAAAATATAGAACTATGAACTTTTCAACACACGAACAAAATGTAAAAGACGAACGGAACGCATTAACACCTTTGTTTAAAATAGTAAATAATATGGATTATTGTATTCATACAGCCTTAAATTCATTTAGCTCAGGCAAAGTTAATAAGGCAAATGATGAATTTGTAAAGCTATATATCGAGTTTTATGGATTATTTAGAGGGGTTGACAAAAAAGTATTTTTGTATAAAGTAGATTACGAAACAAACTTAGATATCTTTATATATTGTTGTAAAATACTTAAAAATCAATATAGGCTTCTTGAGCTTAGTTCATTTTATTACGATAGTGATATAAATGAAGTAGCAAGGAACACGCAAAAATTATTAGGTATTAAAATTACTAACTATACTAACAACTAAAAAAAACAAGCTATGAAAAAAGATAAAAGTATTATGTACGTAGTGAAGCAAGCACGAACAAAAGAAAGATTTCTATTACCTGACAAAAAAGTAATCGATACATATAAGTTTGTAGATTATTTTGATGCTCTTAAATTTGCAGTCAATGAACAAATCAAAACAATATATGTTCACATAAATACAAAAGCAGAAAACAAGGTAGTAAAAAGGAAGGTATTTACATTTCTATATACGTTACCTGAGTTTAAAAGAGTCGCAAAAAAGAGTCCATTACACTTTGTCGGTTTAAGGTATATCGATAACATCAATTTAGATGCTTACTATTATTATTTAGCTAATAGTACTAATTTACTAAGCAGTAGTAATAAGCTAAGAAAGTTTATATAATAACATATATAAATAACACGATTAGAAGCCCTATTAACTTAGGGTTTTTTTTTGTGGCTTATATTATTATAATACAATAGTACATACAAGCTAATAACAACAACAACATAATTAAGCCTATTTAAGCCCTTTTAACGGGCTTTTTTTATGCTTTGTATATTCGTATATACCCACACTAATTTAAAGCGACTAGAGTAGCCTTAAAATAGTTTTATTACGTTAGGGCAGTCTAAAGTCTTTTATATATATATACATAAAAATATAACTTTCAAACTTCATACATCTTAATTATGTTGTTTAGAATGAAAATAAATTAAGCCATTATGTAATAAAGTACATTGTTATATACTTAGTCTTTTTTCTCGTACACTACACATATATAGATACATTTATACTTAGTCACTCATATTGAATTAATTAAATACATTGATAGGGGTATGTCTATCACTAAAATTTTTAGACAGGAAACCAACGCCCGCCCTTCTTTCACCTCCTGTCAATATACTGAACTGGTTTGGGGTACTCCCCCACCCTAGAGGGAAGAGGCATTACGCAAAAAAGGGTTTACTATTTTGTAGTTTATCTACTTAGTTCAAACCAAAAAAAACACCAACCTAAGTTGATGCTTTCAGAAGTCCCCTAAACCTCCCTTACTAATCTTCTTGTGAACCTGCTATGTAACAAACTATCCCTACTACTAAGCAAATTGCTGTGGCTAATGTGATACTAATCATCTTTTTTTGTTTTAAAGAATAAAATAGGAATCAATAAAATCGTTTCTATAACTGCAAATATAATCCACTCGTCTTTAGACATACTTTAGAATTTACCGCTTATAGTTCCGTTTGGTCTTTTTATAATACCACCGAAACCGCCACCCTCCTTAACAGAATCCATATAAACATCACAGCAAACAGCATCCTCAGACACCACCTTACCATCAACAATCTTCATAGTGTGCTTGGCTAAGACCAATTCACTATCACACTTTTTACATTTAAACTTAGACATAATTATTCTTCACCCCAAGTTGCAAAATTCTCTTTAACATAATTAGCGTTATCTGAATCCTTTATCGAATCTAAGGCATCAATAAAATCAGCAATTAAGCCTACATCTTTTACCTTTAACCAACCACCTATTTCAACTTCTGTACCGCCCTCATTGGATAATATATCTATACCATATTTATCTTCACAAATGAAGTAGTACAAGAATCCCACCTGACCATCTTCGGGTTCTTGGTAACTTTCTTCAAACCCTAAATCGAATAAAATTTGTGGTGTGATGCAATCTACCTCATAAGCCTTTTCCTTTCCAAGTTGTTCAATAGCACTTAATAATCTTTTAGCGTTTTCACCACTTGAATCTAATAGGTACTCTGTTTCTGATTTACAGAATTTGCATTTACTCTTTTTAATCTTTGCCATAATAAGGTTAGTTAGTTGATTCTACTTAACATATATACCTTTCTGTTTTTGTTAACGTCAACAAAATGGTTAACTCTTGGGGTTAAATGTAAACAATATTGTTTACCTATACAAATAAACGTACTTAAAACTTTTTGTTTTTTAGCGTTTAAGCTCATTACGTTGATTCTTTTGGCTCATATTAAATACATTCTGAGCCTTATTGGTGTAAATATGCACCACATTGGGTTTGTTTTGGTACACGTAATTCACAATATAGTATGAATTTTAACGCATTATCACCTAAAAACGGTGTTAGTGTATGAGAAATCATACAATAATGTGATTTTGGTAGTATTTATATCTGGAAACGT
>ERZ1046876.511-NODE-511-length-29895-cov-24.947185_pt1 | contig 29895 bp, 33 predicted proteins | sample MGYA00383094_ERZ1046876 | MGnify/ENA primary metagenome ERZ1046876 (study PRJEB29581, sample SAMEA5548364) | metagenome | biome: marine; feature: coastal; material: water | depth 50 m | study: Short-term variability in the microbial, nano- and picoplankton...
CCATATAGGGAGTTTTCATTTCTGGTGCCTCATTCGCTAGGGTCAAGATTACTTGAACAGAGCATGATACAATTGATTAACTCACGGATCAATGGGTATCTGCATAGACCCATCCGATTACTATCTGCGAATTAGTGGGCTATCAGTGGGCCCTTTCAGAGGCTACCCTCTAATGCGTAATTTAACTTTAGAATAAGAGTATTATTGTATAATTATGAATGGGGGGAAGTTTTAAGAGTTTATATCCCTATCAATTATTATGGAAGAGCAAAAAGAAGATGCTAGTACAAGAAAAATGGTTGGAATGTTTTTACTTTGTTTCGCAGTAGTAGATTTCGGAGGTTCATGGGTTGGTTTTGATTTGTGGGGGACAATAGGAATCGATTTGGGAGGTTTTCTCTGGAAATATTCTGCTATCATCGAGGGTGGAATCGCTGGATTTTTATTGGGTTGGTTTGATGGAGATGATGACCAATTCTTAAACGAAGAAGAGTAAAAATTGGTATAAATATTTCACTAATCACATGGGTACCCCTTCCGATTAGCCCTGAGCATAAGGGTACCCATGCGTTCAGTAGTAGAAAGCGTACAGATAAGTCATTCTAATCAAGGTAGAAAATCCGATTCACGTGGTGCTGCAGGGTCGTCATGCTCTTTATGATCATCTTCGTCATCATCTTCGCCCATGTGAATGGGAATTGAAATACCTAGTATTTTTCCAACTCCTGTACTAAAAAGCAATAATCCAATTAAACTTAAAAGGCCAATGACTCCCAACCAGTGTACTGATTCCCAGAATATCAGACGTGTGAATCCAGGATGAAAATCTGATTCAGAATGATCGTCTGGATTGTATGATACTTCATGGTGAGTATAGCTATTATAATGATAAATACAGTTAGGTGAACCCTCCTCAAAACATTTCCATTCACCGTCATATTCGATTCCATCTACTGTATAATTGTAGGCATATGTATTTACCCTAATTTGGGAAATCCACTCTGAATCTCGATCAACGTTAGCATCAACCCTTACCCAATCCTTCGAATTCCATTCATCAGTGACGCCGAAGCCTTCGGTATAGGTGAACAGACCTGCACAGGCGCCCATGATAATCAGCCCCGCAACGATGTAAACCGTAGTCGGGACTTCCTTTGCTTCACCGAAATTAAATTCGAAATTCGCACTGCCAAACAGCGCCTCATCTTCCTTCTCGGGCTCATCATCTTCCGGGTGTTCATCATAATCATCGATTTCTTCTTTCATTCATATCCTTCCTTATTTTTTTTAAAATTTACCAAACAATATCAATATTCCCTACAACCCATAACAAAGGGATTGTAATTAACATGAAAATGAAATTGATAATAAATTCCTCCCACCATCTCATGACGTAATTCTTGCGAAGTACTCCCATCTCCTTGAGTTGCTTAATCACACCTTTGCGGAAACCTTGGAAAATTTCATGTTGCCATACGAAGAGATAGAAACAAACTGTGGCAAATAACACAAAGAAAATCAAGTCAAGAAAACCAAAATACCACGGCACACCGAGGAGAATTGCTGTTGCTGGTATGACCTTTATTAGCTCGTAATGGGATGATGAGAAACCTTCTTTCTTCATCAGGATGAAACTGCCAAAGCGGAACGGAACTTTCGGCTTGACACGAATTTTTGAGGAGTCACCGTACTTCTTTCCAGAGTGGGGTTCGTCAACATATGGCCACCAGAACTGAGACATATTGGCGATTTCAAATTCGAGTTGACATTTTGGACATTTCGCTGGCATTACACGATCCCAAAGGAATAGGAAGAAGTTTTCTGCATATCCTTTGGCGTCTTGACCGGGCTTGCCTTTGTGGCCACATCCTGGGCACTCTAGAGATACCGCTCCAGGATGAGAGTATCCTGGTTGAACCAGCCATAAAGGTGCCGCGATATGGTAGATTGGAACTCCGACAATTGCTGCAAAAAATACTAGTGAGAAAACATCAACATCTGGCCAATTACCCACAAGGTGATTGTACATCACCCAACTCAGGAATCCGATATAGAGAATAATGAACACCTTCAATTGAATAAAGGGCTGTATCTCCTCATAAGGCTCCCAATTTCCGTATACTTTGTCTCCAGTCAGTTTTTTCTCTTTTTTAATGGCTTTATTTATCTCGTATTTCTCGGGCTTATAATCGATACCTTCCCACCAAGACATGATTACTAATTTAAAAAATACTATATCAATATTACTCCAATTCATGGCTCGATAAATTAGATAATCTGAGCTTAGTATAATCAATTAACAGACGAATCAATGGGTTTCTGCTTAGACCCATCCGATTGCAATCTGCGAATTATTGGGCTTTCAGTGGCCCTTTCAGAGCCTACCCTATGAGTCAATAAAATCCCAATATACTGGTTTCCATACCGTATCAGCGTCAGTCAATCCTGTTTTACCGCACTTACAGCACCTAACTTTGATTTGTATGAACTGCGGATTCAAGTCCACCAAGTCCAAGAAATTGTCTATATCTTCGCTCTCATCCCACTCATGCTCACATGTATTTTCAGTCATGGAGTTATACTCTGAAATCGGAGGCTATTGAAGTCATTCCTCGAGGTAAGATGGAAATTACTGAGTTTTAGCTGTTCAACCTAATAATGGCGTAACACTCATCACTGTAATAGCGAAAGATGCGTAGAAGCTAATTAGTATTGTTAGTATGTGTCCTGCGTGCATTATTATACGTCGTAATGATTCATTAATGAATGCCTGTTTACTTTTGTATTTTTGATTTAAATATACTTGTATCTTCTCGAACAATTTTGAAATTTAATTTTCTTAGTTTATATTTTTTGGTCCGCGCTCCCGGACTTGAACCGGGGACCCCCTGATGGCTGCCTACAACCATGTGTTTCCAGTCTACAGTCAGGTGCTCTAGCCAACTGAGCTAAGCGCGGGACGAAGCCTTGGAGGCACCATCGCCTTATGTTGATTTCCGGTCGCAATTCGAAAATCCAAAAAAAAATAATGATTTAAAAATCTGAGAAAAAACACATATCTGGTTCTGATAATCTACTGCGATAATCGGCCTCTTAGACCTATGATTATCCTCAACTGTTAATAATACTAAGAATTGCATTGATGATTTGTAAGGCAGTAATGCCGGGGATGCACGGGGAGATATAATGTCAGGAGTACCTCAAGGTTCAGTTGGTATGGATGGCCGTACTACGACTTCAGGACGAATCCCTACAGCACTCCGTGATCGTGAACTAGAATCGTTCGGAACACCTGACCCACGAATACTAGTTTGTGGATGCGGTGGTTCTGGAAATAACACAATGAATCGTATTACACATATTGGAGTTGAAGGAGCTATTACTGTAGCAATCAATACCGATAAACAACACTTAGATCATACAAGGGCAATGCAAAAGCTGCTTGTAGGACGTCATATTACACGCGGACTTGGAGCTGGAGGTGACCCGATAATGGGTCGAAGATGCGCCGAAGCAGGACGCGATGTAATTTCGAAAATAGTCACAGGGGCTGACTTAGTTTTCGTTACCGCCGGATTAGGAGGGGGAACCGGCACAGGAATTGCTCCGATTGTGGCAGATGAAGCAAGGCGTGCAGGGGCCTTGGTTGTCGCAATCGTGACAACTCCTTTTACAGTTGAAAGGAAACAAAGAATGTCAAGAGCACTAGAAGGACTAGACTTATTGAGAAAAGAAGCAGATGCAGTTCTCGTTCTAGATAACAATAGATTACTGCATTTCGTTCCTAATATGCCACTTGATGAAGCATTCAGTATTATGGATCAATTAATTGCTGAGATTGTCAAGGGAGTTGTGGAAACAATTACTCTACCTAGTCTAATCAATCTTGATTTCGCAGACGTTCGAACTATCATGAAAGGAGGAGGAGTTACAATGATGCTTTATGGTGAATCAGATCAAGGGCCTGAAGAAGTAGTACATGAATCTCTTAATCATCCATTATTAGATATTGATATTGAAGGTGCAACTGGAGCATTAATACATGTTACAGGAGGGCCATATATGACTCTAGAACAAGCAAATCAGGTCTGTGATTTGATGACTTCAAAGCTATCTCCGACAGCACAAGTGATATTCGGAGCAAGACATGATCCTGCTTTCGGAGATACAATCAAAGTTATGTCAATAATTACTGGTGTTGCAAATAAGAGGTTAGATCAAGAGTTAGTCAGTGCAGATATGCTCGGAGAAGCCCTAAATATAGCCAGAAAAGCCACAAATCAAGGTAATCAAAGGATCCAAAGATTCGATTAATCTGCAATCGAGTACCGGTAAGTTTCAAACCATACGGGTATCGACGGTAGGTCATGGCAACCAACCTTAGGTTACAGTCTGCGGCATTAGTCGTCTTACTTCTTGTGAGCTATATCGGAGCACCTGCTTCTGCCCAAGAAGTTCAAGAGGACCCAAAACAACCAGCAGTAGATAATCCACACATGCACATATATGGGACAGATGATTTTTCATCTTGCTTCAGTCATTTCGATGGGAATGATTCAACCGGATCTTCAGAAGATGGATTTGGAACAAGAAATTATCCTGAGAATGGTCAAGTTGATGTCGATTTCCAATGTTCATTTAACGAAGGATTCAGGGAAGATATGTACTTGGAAGAGAATGGCACTATTTTGATTGAAATGTCATTTAACATATTTTCAGGAGATTGCCCCGCTAACGGAGAATGTACTAATTTGACACTTACTCTGAAAAAGGGGAGCCTAGAAGTGGCAACAAAAGAATTTCCTGAAATGAATAATGATGGAAATGACCAAACTATCTCATGGAATGTTCAAGTAGATAGGAATATGACTCGTTGGAATAAAAGTGGAAATGAAGGACCGGTAATTCAGGTAGAATATTCTAAACCTGTGTATCAAGATTTTACATGCGGGATGCCTTTTGTCGATTGTTCTGGAGACTTTACGATTTACTACTCGAATAATAACAACTCGAATAATGTAGAAGTTAATTTCCCAGTCATTAATAAGACAATGCCAGGAGATAATACTGATGATGATGGAGTCCTTGGAGGTGCTGTCGGTGATGCACTACCTGGATTTGGATTAATGGCTGGAATGAGCGCTCTTGCAATGGCTGCAGTAGCAGGTTCTAGAATCAATAGAAGAGAAGAATAAATTAGATTGCTGTACACACTAAATGACGGCTCAATCTATTTATACTACAGAGCGTTAGTATATTTTAATGCCTAAACTTTCTAAGAGTTAGGTTTGCTGAGGGTTGATTCTTGTCTAGATTAAGTTTAATCATGACTTTTCTAGTAATTTCCGTATCATTTAATTCTTATATTCCAAGTGCTGAAGCACAAGTAGAACCTGAAATAATACTAACATGTAATGATTCTACTAACATGTCAGTAGATGGAAAACAAAAAACAGCATATATTTTCTGTGAGGTGGAAAATCCAACAGTTCACGTTATCACAGTCCAGATTACAGTTCAAGGAGGTGTTCTTAGTACAGTGGCTCCTAATGATTTTACTGTTAATCGGGGTAGTTCTTGGACTTTCTCAGTCACATATGGAGGAGATATCGATACAAGGTCTGGAGAACATGAATCTAGAATTGATGCTGTAATTACTAAAGTAAATTCTGTCAACTATATCGGAAATCCTGAAAGTTACAATGTGATAATTAATGTAAATGAGTATATTGATTGCCAATATGAGTTAGAACATCAACTATTGGTTGTTAATGCGGGTGCACCGATTGTCATATCATCAAGAATAGACTGTCACGCCAATAACGAATTTACTAAAGAATTTCAGATATTAATGATTGATAGAGATAGTGAGTCTGGATCATTACCAACAGGATTTTCATATAAACAAAAAAATTGTTTAATAGAAAGTAATCCTGATGAGAATATTGTCAGTGAAAAATGTAGGTTTGAGATATCTACTCCTATTTACTTACTCAGAACATTAGATTCTTGTATAATAATTGTTGAAATAGGAGATGAAAATAGTGACGAGTGTTATGAATCACTCTCTATGGAAATTAAAGTTAAAACAAGAATGTGGTTAGTATTGTCTACATTTATCATAATAACAATTGGTATTTGGAATTTTCAAGATAGATTGAAAGAGTTCCTAGAAAACAGAAATATTGACGACTAGTTCTATTCAGACCACCAATTATTGGTCTTTTCTTCTGCCCAATTTTCGTGATGACCAGATGAAATTAGTGTACTCAATTCTTCTAAAGATAGGTAACCATTTCCATCTACGTCATATTTATCGAATTCTATCCTAAGCTCAGTAAATTCAGATTTACCTTGTTCCCATAAATAATCAATTAACTGCTCCTTGGTAATAAAACCATCATTATCGATATCTATTTCATCGAAATTAGTTCTATCTTCTGAATCAGTATAGATACTAAAATCTTCGAAAGATATAGGAAGATTGCTAGAAGGCAAATCAAATTGTTTCGAGATTCTTTCATAAGCCATCTTAAAGTCCCATTCCCAAGGTTTCTCGTTTATGCTTAAATCATCGAAGGCCATATCGATATATTCATCGAAAGATATTTGTCCATCACCATCTTTATCTGCTTCTCTCATCATCATTTTAGCCATTGGATTTGTTATCATCTTACTAAGAGATGAGAATCTACTAGTTTTTTCCCGACCTGAACTTGAGGTCCTGAGCACCATTTCATTATCACTTGTAATAACCATGTGACCGAAACCGAGGAAATGCTTCATAGATTGTATTAGGAGAAGAAGAAGAATCAAGCTCAGTGGTAAACCGCAAACAATCATAGGAATTAGACTAGCTATTGTACCTTCTTGAAGATACATCATATAGAACATAAAATCAAAAATACAGATTACAGAAACAAACGTAAATGTTTGTTTCATTACCTCAAATGTGGTCATTTTTTTATCGCTTTTACGGAATTTTATCTCAGACATCTTACATTCTCTCCTTTAATCACGAATATCAAAGAGATTCGACGTCTACATTGGTTTCTTCGCCTGTCTCTAAATCTTTGATTCGGACTTTACCATCTTTCCATTCATCTGGCATAACCATAACAAGACGTTGAGCACCTGATCTTTCGGCATGTTTGAAAGCCCATTTCAATCTTTTATTCTCGAGAACTAAATCGACAGATCGACCTGTTGCTCTAAGAGATGATGCGACGTGCATTGCGGCATTTCTTAGTTCAGGACTTAAAGAAATTACAACATCATCATTCCCACTTGTTAATTCAGGAACTAACCCTTTCTCGGCTAATAGTTCCATAATTACCATATCACCAAAACCAAATCCAGTTGCGGGTAAATCTTTACCACCTAATGTTGAAAGTAATTTGTCATATCTCCCACCACCACAAATTGCACGTAATTCTCCTGCTCTATCATGAGCTTCGAATACAGGCCCAGTATAGTATGCAAGGCCACGGACAATAGATGCATCAAATTCTATCCATTCTGAGATCCCATAGGCTTCGAGAGCAGAAAACAAACTTGTTAACTCAAGAACTGCAGGGCTTTCTTCTCCTAACATACTTCTGAGAGAATCCATATCTTTGATACCAAGTGTTGACTGTATTGTCTTTATTGCATTATCTTCGATACCTAAAGCCGATAATTGTTCACTCACAACATCTGCAGGTAATTTATCCATTTTATCGACTATTATACAAGTTTGAGCGAACATATCCCCTACAATACCGAGTGAACCCAATACCTCTTCCAGAACCTTTCTACTACTCATACGAATTACTAAGTCTTCTTCAGTTAATCCTACTCCTTCAAAGAAGGTAACTAGAACGGAAATTAACTCAGCATCTGCTGAAATTTCATTTGTCCCCCAGATATCTACATTCCACTGATAATGTTCTCGCCCTCTACCTCTTTGAGTTCTCTCATATCTCCAACATTGAGGTATGGAATACCATTTGATTGGCATAGGCAAAGCACCGGCTCTTGACATTACCATCCGGGCCAAGGAAGGAGTCATTTCAGGTCTTAATGCGACCTTACGATCACCTTTGTCTTGAAAGTTATACAGTTGTTGAGTGATTTCTTCTCCTTGTTTCCTTGTATACAATTCCTCATGCTCGAGAACAGGAGCATCATATTCCTCAAAACCGTGCAATAGAGCCGCATCATCGAAATTATCGAACAGCCAATTTCGCAACCTCATCTCCTCAGGATAGAAGTCTCGAGTACCTCGAACGCCTTGTGCCACGGTTATTCCAACAAACAAGGCCACTTCAAGCCTTACGTCGTTCACGGAAATTATCGAGCCTTTCCTTACGAGTTACCCTACCATCAGAAAGTGGAAATGCAAAGAACCTGAGACCTAGGAATGTGAAAAATCCAAATGCTGCTGTATTGATACCCCAAGAGATAAATTCATCCAACTCAATAACTTCTACCAATAAGTAGAAAGCGATAGTTGAAACAACCCATAGTACACCATATACAATCATCATTTTACTGAAACTAGATCGGATTTCAGACTCAGATTCGAAAGTCAGCCAGCGATGTAAAACAAACGCCTGAGCTGAACTGATCAAGAAAGAAACAGCCCAACCAAATGTCTCAGGAGAATCTGTTACTGTAAGAAAATTCGAAAAGAACCAATATAATGCAAAGAAAATTGCTACGTTAATACAGCCTACAGCACAATACATCACATACTCTCGTAATAACTTAGACCAAGGATATTCGTCACTTACAAATTTGGACATTTTATTCACGAGTTTGATAACTATTGAGTATGAAGTGTATGGGTTTGCGTTTCCCCATAATCATTCACGAATGTCTCAGGTAAGTTCTCACCTGCTTCTACAATGAATGGATCATTTCCACCCGGTAGTGTATCAATCGATACTTCTGCGCCATCTGGTACATTTCTGTATAGCGGACGAGGTTCTAAGTCCCAGCGCGCTGGCCACATTGAGCCGTTATATGACGTTACACGATTAACTAAAACATATTTATTCATACTAATGAATAGGCCTGCTGTGACTCCCCAGAATAATAGAATTATGGAAATCCCATGAGCATTAGTTGGATTCCAAGGATCGTGTACATTCAATATTAAATCACTGAAATATGATAGCATTAGTACACCGAACATTATTGGGAATCCAAGGTACATGATGTAATCCCACCAACGACCAATCCACCAATCATTATCTCCTGTATTAATGAAATCATCACGGAAAGGAGAAACTCCATTGTCTAGATATTCTCTGAAATTAAATCCACTAATATCATTCTCGTCTTGCCATACGCGATATTGGTTCCATCCATATTTCCAGATTGAATAAGCAATAAATAATCCGCTGAACATCAATCCATATCCCCAAATATGATCTTGGACTTCTAAGAACTGTGGAAACGCAACACCTGAATCTTGGTCTACAAGAATCCATAGACCGGCACTTGGTAAACCAAACAAAAATATTGCAAGAGTTGTGAAACCTACTGCTTTTTGGCGCTCAATACCATGATCAACAAAGTTTCTCACACAAAGTTCCACAGTCGAAATCATTGATGTTAAAGCAGCAAATGAAAGTGCTAAGAAAAACATTGTAACCATTAGAAGTTGGACAACAGGACCACCTGGTGCCTGAGCAAAAACTTCTGGAAGAACTAAGAAAGTAATCGCACTACTACCGCCACTTACAGCACCTAGAGGATCGTCACTAACAGAGAATACAGCCATCATTACAGTCAAACCTGCAATTATTGAGATACTATTGTTTGCAAGACACATAGTTGCAGCATTGAGTGTAGTATCCTCATCTTTACGCATATATACGGAATAAGTGATTGCCATACCCATACCTGCAGAACAAGACCAAGCAGATTGAGATAGTCCATTTATCCAAGTTTCAGGTTGACTAAGGTAACCTGGTTGAATACTAAACATGTAAACAAATCCATCTAATGTACCATCATCTAAGTCCATAACAAATGAAAGGAATAATGCGGCAAATAAAAGAATGAAAAGAGATACCATCAATGTCACATTGACTTTCTCAATTGCCTTAGCACCTTTCCAAATTGCTGCCATTGTAATCATAACAGCAATTAACTGGAAGAAAATTACTTGGAACGGGTCTTGAAGGAAATCGTTCCATACTTGAACCGTATCAACCTCTGAGCCTAAACCGCCACGGATAGCTGTTTGGAAGTAGTTGATGCACCAACCTGTAACTACAGCATAATAGAAACCGATTGCTGTTGAAATCCAGGCAGTCCAAAGCCCCATCCAAGCAAATTTGTTACCTGCGAAAATACGGAAAGTACCGACTGTCCCTGTGCGGCTTCTTTTACCTAATGCAAATTCTGCAATAATCAAAGGAACTGACCATAAAAATAAGAAAATTAGCCATGGGACTAGGAATGAACCTCCTCCGTTTGCACCTACCATTCTTGGGAATCGCCAAATGTTACCTGTACCAATAGCAGCACCGATAGTAGCAAAAATTAATCCTAGTCGGCCACTGAATTCGTCTGAACTAGAATCTCCTGATGCTTGCATTAAGCATCCCTCTTAGTACGCATTTCTTCGGGTAGGCCGAGTACATCTCGATCATCGTTAAACATCTCTTTCAACGTATATCCAAGTCCTCCCCAGACCATTGTTGCTATCAGAGCGAACATCAATAATGCCATTACTGAAGAACCAAAAGAGGCTCTGTAAGGTATGGATAATTCGTAATAATTAGGTCCTTCGGATATTGTAGGATATGAGAAGGGGAATGCCCCATTAGTGGTGCCAAGCATTGCCTTGTAGTGTATTTTCCCAACAGAGCTATCTGGTACAGGGATATTTGCCTGTAATACAGTACCGTTACTTCCATCTAAAAGAATACATGAAGTCCCCAATGCTTCAAAACCAGACATTTCCCAAGGAACTTCTATCCATTCTGTAGGACCGAAATCATCTTGCTGGCGATTTGGTTCTACTAGCCTCCACATTAGATGAGTGTAAGTCATATTTGTAGTGTAAGGGAAAGTAACATCTAAACAGAAATCAATAGGAATTTCTCCATTTTTCGGTATAGACACATCCACAGGAGGTGCAAGCCATTGAGAACCAGTAGTATTCTCAATACCGACAATAGCACGATATCTAGGGTCATCGGCCATTTCTATCATGTAAAATGGAACGCCTAGATTCCTTACTGCGATATGAGCAATATCATCTGGATGTTGATGGAACGCTGTGCCGATTTCCATTGTATAGCAATATGAGTTATGAACTCCATAATGCCAATCACAGAAATCTCCTGTAGTAGGGTATAGATCTGAAGATTGCATTGGTGCATAATCAGTCATCTCACCCATCTTAACTCCATGATATACTAGGAATTCATCATCTGGAGAGTAACAATTAGTACAATGACCCCATGGCCATAATACCAGTTCTGAGTATGAATGCCATGTTAATGTCGCCTTGAATTCGGACGCTCCATCGCCATCATCATCATTCATCTCAGTCATATCTTGAATGAATTTTGTCTCAGGTTCGCTGTTTCCACCTAACCAATCCTCGTCAACCATACCATCTGCATCGTCGTCTTTACCATCTACATGATCTTCATTTAACCGACCATCTTGATCTTGGTCAACTGTATCAACAGGGCCATTGTAAACGTCATTGTTTGCACCAGCTTCACCTGCATAACACATACCAGGGAACAGAGGCCCAGTAGCACCTAGAGGAGCCCCCCACTCGAACTGATAATTACGATTCAAATCTACTCCGTCGCAGGATGGGTCTACTTCTTCATCAATATCTGGAAGAGGAGTTACCCCCGTTACTGTATTGTCGCGAAGGTTCTTTCTCCAACCAGATGTTGGACAGGTTTCCCATGCATTTTCTCCACAGTATTCTTCTCGATCATATCTATTTCCATCAACATTCAGCATTGGAATCAGATAGATCTCACGTGTATTGACTAAATCAGTAATCCATTGTTCTGAAAAGTCTTCATCGACTCCAAGATCACCAGGACCACAAGGATTTCCATCACCATTACTATCTTGAGCGCTAGCATTTAACCGAGAACAATCTCCATCGTTATCTATTCCGTCCCAACCGTCTTCATCAATTAGTCCATCACCATCATTATCAACTCCGGCCATACCATAGTAGTAAGCTACCGTCTCTAAGAAAAGCATAGGTACCTCATAGGACATCCACTCTCTAGCATGATGATTACCAACTAACATTACATCAGGAATATCTGCATAATTACCACAATCTCCGACAAAGACATTACATTCTCCTCCCGCAACACCTTCTAATTCTTCACCACCACCAGTAATCTTAACCCAAGGGCTTGCATGATTGTAGTACCAACCTTCGTAATCATTTGCGGTCATTTCTTGCCCACGTGCGTTAACACCTCCAACTAGTCCTTCATGGAAACTCATTATCTCCATATTTTGATCTGCGAGTTGTTGCATTCTATCCTTCATAGTGAAATAATCATGGTATTCTCTAAATTGCAACTGATCGTTTCCGCCCCAGGGGAAAATTTGGTTAGAATATGTAAATGACCAAATATCCTCAGGTTCTAAGTTTTCATTTGCTTCTTGAGCACCAACGGGTGCAATCAATGCTACAGGTGCAAGAACCGAGAGCAGTAAAGGCATTAGAAGTGCCATTGCAGGGATTCTACGAGGATTTGAGATGAATTTCGACTTACTAGTCACGTCGCTGCTTACCATGTTATCATACCCTCGAGAAGTGTTTGGGTCTTGAAAGCCTCGCATTTGCGGTACGTAGTACCGGAGAGGGTTTGATAAGTGCCAGTTAGGGCGGACAGACATGAACCAACTAGATGACTTCATGCAAGGAGATACTATTTTACAAGGTTTTTCGCAAGGAACTATGATTATTTTCTTTGCAATAATCGGCCTCTCAATTGTTTCAGGAGTATTGTCAAGGAGATTTGTTTTTCCTAGACTAATGGATATGTTTTCTAAAACAGAAAGGATTGATGGAAAAACGTTGTTTGCACCAAGATCATTGGGGTGGATGATTGGAACTTTAGTTTTTGTTCAATCGATAGGATATTTAGATTCAAATTTCACTCCAATATGGGATGGAAGTTTCGTAAATCAAGTGAATGATGTTGTATTTACTGCATTCATCATAATGATGTTAATTGCTGCTTACAGATTAGTAGACTATCTAGACGCTTTTATCGTAGTAGAAGGTGACGACAATATTGCTTCAAGACGCTCGTTAGCAAGTGTAGCCGAATCTGTTGGAAGAGTTGCAGTAGTAGTAATTGGAGCATTCGTTCTTGCAGGAGTTGCAGGAGTAGATTTGAATGGACTAATTGCAGGTTTAGGAATTACTGGTTTAGCACTCGCATTAGCAGCAAAAGATTCTGTTTCAAATATCTTCGGAGCGGTTTCAATATTAATCGATCAACCGTTCAATGTAGGTGACTGGATAATAGTCGATGGAGTTGAGGGAGAAGTAGTAAATATTGGACTTAGAACTACTTTAATCAGAACTTCCGCAGACACAATGATTACTGTTCCTAATTCAAATATGGTCAATTCTCCTGTAGAAAATTTCAGTAAAAGAAGATTTAGAAGAATTACTCCTAAATTTGAGTTAGAAGAAGATAGTAGCCCAGCGGTTCTAAAGGAATTCTGTGATATCCTACTAAAGAAAGTAAATGATGATGCGAGATCAATAAAAGAAGAAGATTCATGGGTTCGTGTACAAACATTTGGAACTGCAATGGTTGTAGTAGCAGGTAATTTTTATTGTGTATCATCAGCATCTACGCAAAGAGAGTTGAATGAAGATATCCTAATGATGGCTAGAGAGACGGCTGAAAAACTAGAATTAATTTTCTTTGAACCACGTTTAAGAAGTAATAAGTGAGGTGAAAATTTGGCAATTCTTGTTCTCATCAGGCATGGTCAGTCACTCTGGAATGCAGAGAATAGATTTACCGGATGGACTGATATTGACCTCTCTAAAAAAGGTGAAAAGGAGGCAAAAGCAGCAGGTGAGAAATTAGAAAATGTATCATTTGATGTTGTTCATACGAGTGCCCTTATGAGGGCTCAAAGAACGGCTGAAATCATCATAAAAAATAATAAAATATCAGAAAATATTCCAACTTACAAAGATGAAAGACTCAATGAAAGGCACTATGGATCATTACAAGGCCTCAATAAAACTGAAACTGCTGAAAAATATGGCCCCGAACAAGTGCACATTTGGAGGCGTTCATTTGATATCGCACCCCCAGATGGTGAAAGTTTGAAAATGACTGCAGAGAGAACCCTCCCGTACTTCAAAGAAGATGTACTAAAACATCTAAATGAAGGAAAAAATGTTCTTATTTCAGCACATGGTAATTCTTTACGATCAATTGTAATGCACATAGAAAATATATCAAAAGAAGATATTGTCAAATTAGAAATTCAGACTGGTGTTCCAAGAACATATGAATATAAGGATAATATTTTCACAAAACTCGAGTAATTAGTCCCATTTTCTCAGAATTGATGTTTCAGGAGAAGGGGCTAGTTTCCGGTATGAAAAGAATATACCTGCTGTAATTGGTACTAGTAACAATGGAAGTATTAAATCATCAGAATTTCCTACTCCGTACTGATAAAATCCACTAGCGGAGAAGAAACCAGTCATAAAAGACAAAGCAGCTATTGTTCTGTGACTGAACATTGATTTTTGTAAATAAGGTACATCTTGGATTATTGATACCGCTGGTTCGGGCTTTCCAGATTGATGAGACACCGATTCTATTACGTCTAGTAAACACTGTTCATATTCCCAAAAAAATGCTCCTCCGCGAGGGGTGTAAAATATCTCTTTGGAAGACCATTTTGCTGGGGCTGTTGATTGCCAGCCTTCAATTAATGTAGAACGAAGTTCCGAAATCTTAACTTCGGAGTCACATAGAAAATATATTCTATTTAGGTCATGAAGAAGTGAAGAAAAATCTCGGACAGCTGGAAATTCACATTCAGGCGGAATTATACTATCAGCTAAACGTGGTCTAGAAAAATGAATATTATATCTCCCCGAATCATCATCAATCATATCTGAAAATCTAATGTCGCCAATTGTAATTATACAATCTGTATGTTTTGTATGAGGAGCACGCCAAATGGTATTGGCACGTAATCTCGCTTCAATTTTTTCAAGTCTCTTATTCCACCTCTTAGCATCCCTGGGGGTAACTCTCGCATTTTCGACAGCACCGTGATATCTGCCTAGTGCTGCAGCAGATTCAAAAATAATTTTCTTAGATGTTTCTAAATCGTTAGAATGAATAGAATCATAAAGTTTAGAATTGACATCTCTAACCTCTTCTGTCCACTTTCTTACAGAAATAATATCCATGTCATTCCAATAATAACCACCCATAGGAATGTCACTTCCTGATGGTGCAAGGCTAATCCTAGCACGAAACCTTCCATCAGTACCCCATGGGAAAAATTCAGCTAGCCAGTATTTTCCACTATCATTTAATTTTAAATTAATGCCTCTTTCTGTATTAAATACTTCTTCAACAATTACATTTTCCGATGGGACTTCGCCCCAAGATTTCAAATCTGAAATTGTATTATTCCAATTATTCTCATCGATTGGTTCGAGCATTTTTGACTTCAAACCAATACCTGCAAAAATAAGCCATTTGAACCCTTTTGGTGCTTCATCAGCTGATTCAATTCGAGACATAGCAGCGGGTTTCCAACTATTCTCAACCTCCGACATACATGCTCACCCATATCTACGAAGCAGTAGTGAACTTGATGCAATCGGTCAGGGAATCTTTGATATGGTGTTGGTTTAGGCAAGAACATGGACGAGGTATCGGACATCCCCCTTGCAGTCGATATGGATGGTACGCTAATTCTAACTGACATGAGTTATATCAGTATCAGAAGAGTTCTACTGAGAAGACCGTGGATGATAGTTAGTATGCTTTCCAAAGAGTTCAGAAATAAGAGAGCACAATGGAAGAGAGATTTAGCAGAAAAACTTGTATTTGATCCCGCAGAGCTTGAATATCATGCTGTATTTCTAGATTGGTTAACTGGTGAACATGCTCGAGGAAGAACTCTGATTCTTGCTACTGCTTCTGATAGAATCATCGCCGAACAAGTTGCGGCACATGTCGGATTATTTTCAGATGTGATGGCATCTGATTCTAAATATAATCTCCGTGGAAAGAAAAAAGCCGAAGCGCTAATAGCAAGATATGGGGATATGAAATTTGGTTATGCAGGAAATAGCCATCATGATTTACCAGTATGGGAACATTCAGGGCAAATTATTGTAGTTAATCCTGAAAAAAATCTACTTAACAAAGTGAATAATGATGCTCATATTGTATTTGAATAAGGAATCTTCAATCCAACTACTTTAGACACAGGAGATATTCCCTCGAACATGGGTCGAGCGCGCAGAGAGGCTGGTCGCCGTATTGACTCTGTAGCAAAATGGCTTCTTAAGTTTAGAATAATTTCTATCCCTGCTAAAATTTTTGCAAGCTCGAGTTTTGCTTGGAGTTTCGTATCAAGAACAGATAGAATACGAACTAATAGATTGAAAGATCGTATCTTAAATTATGAAATGCCTAAACATGTTTCAATCATAATGGATGGAAACAGAAGGTTTGCATGGAATAGGCAAATTGAAACGAGTATTGGGCATAAAAAAGGTAAGGAAAAACTAGAGCAGGTTATGGATTGGGTGCTAGATCTAGAGATTCCATATCTTTCTGTATATGCCCTTTCTACAGAGAATATTAAAGAACGAAGTTCTGAGGAGTTGGAATCTCTGTATGCACTCTATTGTAATGGCTTAAATGAAATGGCTGAAGATCCAAAAATTCATAATATGAAAGTCAAAGTTCAAGTTGTGGGTAGGCTAGAAATGCTACCTGATGATGTAAGAAATGCCATATCAAACATAGAAGAAAAAACTGCAAAATACTCAAATTTCTTGTTTACTGTATGTCTTGCATATGGAGGAAGGGAGGAGATTGTAGATGCTGTTCGTAAGGTTGCAGATGAACATTCAAAGGGTGAAATAAAATTAGAAGAAATTGACACTGGTAAGATTTCTAGTAAACTTTACACAGCAAATTTACCCGACCCAGACTTAGTCATTAGAACTAGTGGTGAAGAAAGAATTTCAAATTTCTTATTATGGCAAATCGCATATTCAGAATTACATTTTACTGATGTCCACTGGCCTTCTTTTGGAAAACAAGATTTGTATGAAGCAATAGAATCTTATCAAAGGAGGAAGAGAAGATATGGTAGTTGAAAGATGTTCAAAATGCGGTAGAGATGACTATCAAAGTCCTTCCGTAACAGTTGATGCTATTGCGACTAGGAATAGAAATGAAGATCTAGAATTATTAATGATAAAGAGAGGTTCAAAACCTCCAGAATGGAATGGAATGTGGGCATTCCCTGGAGGATTCGTAGATTATGGAGAAGATCCTGAAGATGCAGTGATAAGAGAGTTACTAGAAGAAACTGGAGTTCAGGGAAGATTTCCAGTACCTCTTACTATACTAGGGAAACCTAGGAGAGACCCGAGAAAACATTGTATCGGATTATTCTATTTAGTTGAAGTTGATTCCGATTCAGAACCTGTTGGAGGAGATGATGCAGTGGATGCTAAATGGGTAAATATCAATAAATTAACAGAGCAAAATGTAGCCGGTGACCACTCTAAAGTCATTGATATACTTCGTGAATAAACATATCAGCAACAACATACTGCGAGTGTTATGGCACGTAAGTTAAAGATTGACAATGGAGGGAAAGTTTGGGCACCATATAGCCCAGGAATAACAGTCAGAGATCATATCTGGCTTGCGGGGCAAATAGGAATAGAGGGAGGAGATGATGTTGTGTCTCAAACTCAAGAAGCTCTTAAAAAAATTGATAATTTATTAGAAATTGCCAATAGTTCTAGAGATGACCTCGTCATGGTAACTATCCTATTAACAAATATTGATTATTATTCGGATGTTAACGAAGTATATGGTAAGTGGCTAGGGGAATCAATGCCACCTGCAAGGGCGGCTTATGAAGTTAGTAAACTTCCAGGCAATGCATTGATTGAGATTATTTGTGAAGCATTCAGAGGTTCAGGAACTGAATAAAATAGGTGAGTTAATATGAGTGTTTTCAAAGCTTATGACATTCGTGGATTAGCATATTCTGAGTTAGATGCTAAATTCGCTGAAAGATTAGGTAGAGCTCTTGTAACACACCTTGATGCAAAAACAGTAGCAGTAGCATCCGACATAAGAGAATCAGGGCCAGAATTACATAAAGCATTCTTGAAAGGATTAACAGACTCAGGAGCAGATGTTTTAGATCTAGGAATTACTACAACAGGAGTGCTCTATAGAGCAACAGTCGATCTGCCAGTAGATGCTTCAGTAGTAATCACAGCAAGTCATAATCCTCCAGAATATAATGGATTTAAGATATGTAAAAAGTCTCTACCAATGGCTGGTCAAGAATTACAAGAATTGAAAATAACTTTTGATGAAAATAACTTCAAAAAAGGAAAAGGAGGAATCAAAAAACTTCCTGAATTTGAGAAAGATTATTTGAAAATAGTTACTGAAAATGCTGGAATACCTCAACGTAAAATAAGAATCGCGATAGATTGTGGCAATGCAGTTCCAGGGCCATTAACAATTAAATTAATGGAAAAATTAGGAGTTGATTTAATTCCCGTACACTGTGAATGGGACAATAAATTTCCAAATCATCCACCAGATCCTACAAGACCTGAAAATATGGAAGATTTATCAAAAGCAGTTATTGAAAATAATGCAGAATTTGGTATCGGAATGGATGGAGACGGAGATAGAATTGGAGTAGTTGATGAAAAAGGGAGGTTTATTCATCCAGATAGATTGATGACAATTTTTGCGAAAGATATACTCGGAGAAAGAAAAGGAGGAACTGATTTAGAAAGAACCGTTTTCTTTGATGTGAAATGTAGTATGGCGCTAGAAGATGCGATAAGATCTGCCGGAGGGATACCAGTTATGGTTAGAACAGGGCATTCGTTTATGAAAAGAGAATTAAGAAACAATCCAGATTCACCTTTGGCTGGAGAAATGTCAGGTCACTTCTTCCTTAATGATAGGTGGCCAGGATTTGATGATTCATTATACAATACGGCTAGGCTACTCGAAATAATAGGTAGAGAAAAATCGCCTGAAGAAGGTGGACCATTATTCTCAGATTGGTTTACAGATCTACCAAATTATGCATCAACAGGAGAGGCTAAAGTTCCACTTACTAAAGATAGAGAAGAAACAATGGAAATAGTTTCTAATGCCTTCGCAGATTTACAAAAATCTACTGTAGATGGTGTAAGAGTTAGGTATCCTGAAGGGTGGTATCTTTGTCGACCAAGCAATACTGAACCTATACTCGTAATGAGAGCAGAGGCTACTAGTGAAGAAGGTCTTAAAGAAATTAAAGAAGACGTTGAACATAGATTAGGATCTGTAATTAACTTAAAGAAATTTCATGAATCTTAGCTTATTGATTGAAATCTCTTCATTAGTTCAATCATTAAAAAATATCCAATTACTGTAGCACATAGTCCACCACCAAGTGCTGGATAAAAATTCCATCCGCGTTCAATTAATTCTGGCATCACAATAAATAATAATAATGATGGAAGAACCAACCAAACAATATCTCTTGAGAACATAATTATTTCTTCACTAGTAGCACCGTCTTGATTCATCCACATCATCGCAAGAACACTAACTAATGGTATAGATGCAAGTACTGCTGCAAGTAAGGTATCTCTCTGGCTTAATTGGGCTACTGCAAGAATTACCAACGCTGTCAAGAGAATCTTAAAAGTATCAAAAATTAAACTTGACATTTGATGACCATTAGTTTTTCATTCTAATCCATGATGTGCAAATAATAATGGTATACAAACAATTAGCCCACAAACAGCTACGCATCCTAATCCACAAACTCCACTGAAAGCCGCATCTATTCCGGCATCTCCCGAGCCACCATAATCAGATGTTAACGCACTATTGACTATGCCGATTACCCAGCCTAATACGAGAGAAGTGAGTACAAGCCATAAACCCTTTTTCTGGAATTGAAACATCTGATAACCGCCTATAATTCCTATTACAGCAGGTATTAGTTGAAGAAGCGCTGCGACAGCAAAAAGCATTATTGGTAGTTCTTCCATTCCTGCCTCTTCAACACCAGATAAGAAAGATAAAGCCGCGAGACCGAGGATATTCATTCCAACTCCAAGAAGACTCCAAAGGATAACTAAGACCCCTATTACTTGAGCCGCTGGGCTTCTTTCAACCATCATCATTGTACCTGGTGTTTGGACATTAACCATTTGTGGCTGTGTCCCTACCTCACCTGAAAACACGTCATCTCCTTCGCCATTCATGTTCTAGGCTGATAAGTTAATGCACTTAGAAGTTGGGACGGATTATATTTATTTTTTAATACCTAAAGCATCTAAAATTGGACGGAATTTAGTATTTGAACGATTTAAGGAATCTATGACCGGCATGAACCCTCCTGAAAGCATAGTAAGGCAGGCACCTCCACCAGTACTGTTGTGAGTTACTTGATCTACTGCGCCCCTATTACTAACTAATGAACTGGTATGACCTCCACCTACGATGGTAACAGCCGATGATTCGATACACATATTTAGAATCTCAATTGTTCCAAAGGCAAATCCGGGTAATTCGAAGTAAGATGCTGGCCCATTCCAGAGAATACATCCAGCATTAATCAATAGAGGGCTGATTTCTTGTAATGTTTGGATTCCTATATCGTATATTGGATTACCCGTAGGTAAATCATCTACCATCATAGCAACTCTATCGCCATTTAATTCTACAGCTACGTCAGCAGGTAAGAGGAAATATTCTGAGTGATTCTCATGAAGATTAACGGCCATTTCCCATGTTTCTTCAAAGGCATCGCCTAATGTATTTCGGATAAATGATTTATTTACCTCACCAATATCTATTCCACTGGCCCACAACATCATATTACCAACAACACCGACAACAGGAATTGAGTCAATTATCTCCTTATCGATTAAATTCTTAGCTACACGTAATGAATCATCACACTTCGTACCACCTAATATGGCAATATATGGCCGAGGAGGATCATTTACTGCGATTTGTAGATTATCTATTTCTTTAGCCATTAATCTTCCAGCGATACAAGGAACGACTTCTGAAAAACCGGTAAGTGAGGGGGAATTTCGATGCGCAGCAGCAAAAGCATCTGTTACGTAAACATCAATCAAAGGAGCTAACTTTTGTACGATTTCAGAAGTAGCTGTTTTCTCCGGCGACGCTTTCTTCATAGAATTCTCATCGTCATGCATTCTAATATTATCTAAAAATAACATCTCACCTATCTTGAGTTTTTTAATCGCAGTAATTGCTTTATCTCCACAAATATCTGATACAAAATGAATTTTTTTACCAATTAATCTAGATATCCTATCTGCATGTTGCGACATATCTGTGAAATCATTCTTACCAGGTCTTGATTGATGGCCAATCATAACAACCTTAGAATTTTGTAATGATCTAAGAGTAGGCAAAATAGCTCTTAATCTACTATCATCAAGGAAGGCACCTGTTGATGGTTCTAGTGGAGAATTTACGTCTACACGATATAGAACTACTTTGCCGCCAAGACCGACATCGTCCAGTGTAAGGACGCCACTCACGTTCATGCCCACAGGCTAGGACTCTTTGACCGTAATGGTTGAATTGTCCTTACATACCTTCAGCAATACCTTTGTGATTGACACCCCCACGCACAATGCATGGCATGGGATATGAGAGGATTGGTCGGCCCTGAAGGCGCCGATTGGAGAGTCCCTGTACAAGAATTAGAAAATCGTAGAGCAAGGTTATCAGTCGCTCTATCTGAAAGTGGGATTGAATCCGCTCTTATCGACGATCCTGTGGAATTATATTGGCTAACAGGTGGAAGGCAAAACGGGATTATTCTAATAGGTGGGAAAGATTCTGATGTTCAAACGACTCATTGGGTGAAGAGGTCACTTGAAAGAGCTAAATTTGAATCTGGAGGAGATGATTGTCCTGACCCAGTTATTGCTCAACCAAGAATGGCAGATTTAGCAAATTCTATTCGTGAAATAGGCGGGGTCCAAAAGCCTGCAATATTAGGAGGGAAAATACCTCATGATCGCTGGAAATTCATATCCAGTAAAATGAAATCACTAGTTGGTGAATCAAAAGATTGTACATCAATAATGTATAGCTTGAGAGAAATGAAGTCAAATTGGGAAATCGATATGCTTCGAGAGAGTGGACGTATTAACAAAGAAATGTTCGAATCAATCAAAGAAAAAGGAGGATTGGGGAAAACGGAGTTAGAAATGGCTGCCGTTGCTGATAATGTTAGTAGAAAGGCTGGCTTCGGTGGAAGAGTAAGGATGAGGAAATGGCCTATGGATTGTGACAGAGTTGTTATTGTTGCTGGTGAGTCTGCATCTATACCCTCATATTTTGATTCTGCAATTGGAGGAGTTGGAGCGAGTCCAAGCTCGCCTTTAGGGTCAGGGCACGCCAAAGTCAAATCTAATTCTCCTGTTACTGTAGATATCGTGCATCTACATCGCGGGTATGTTTCTGATTGTACACGTATGTTCAGTGCAGGAGCTCTAGATAGTAGATGGATGGAAAGACTCGACCATATGGCCGAAATCCAAAAAGCAGTAGTTTCAAGCCTTTCTCGAGGAGATAATTGTTCTAAAGCGTGGGAAATTGGAAGTTTAATGGCAACAGAAATGGGCTATTCTGATAATCTCATGGGGATGAATCCTGACAAATCTCATTTTTTAGGGCATTCAGTAGGATTAGAATTAGATGAAACTCCAGTTATTGCAAATGGATTTAATCGTCCATTACGTATTGGCGGAACGATGGCAATAGAACCTAAAGTAATATATCCAGATGGTTGCATAGGAACTGAAGACACTTTTGTAAGAACTGAGGATGGCATGGAATGCCTCACAATGGGAAATTCTTTTCCATTATTTACAGATTGGAATTAAACTATCAAGGGATTATACTAATTCCCGATACCTCTACGACGTGTCGTGTCTCAAGTATCTAATGCTGTTCAACGCCGACTAGCTAAGATCCTTAGGGAAAGAAAAGAGCCACATGGAAAATTATTCAAAGATAAAGAAATCTTGAAAGGTGTCGAGATAAGTGAATCAGGAATTGCAGAACTTTGGGTGAAACCTACACACCCTTACTGCCCATGTTGCATTAATGACTTGATTGAATTGAGAAAGGAAATTACTTCTACGAAAGGGATCTTAGCCTGCCATATTGAAGTAATCTCAATACCGCAAGCAAAAAGATGGACTGCTGCTATAAACGAATAGCCTGAAAATTATTTATCCTCTCTTTCCCATCTCTTCGATTTTCTTAAATTAACCTCATCAATTTTAGACTTGACACGCCTGGACAACCACCATACCGCGAATGTTACGGCTATAATATCGAAAGTAAGAATTAATAAAAATTCTTGATTACTCCAGTCAACCATATTTTACCTCTCATAATGGTGGAATGACATCAATGTCGCAAGCTCCTTCCGGTATCATACAACAAGACAAAATCCCTCCATCTTCAATTAAAAATTCATCCAAGCCCGGAGGTAAAGGTTCGGGATATGGGACATTCCCTGAAATTAATCTTACAAGGCAAGTTCCACAATTCCCAGATGTGCAATTTCTAGGTATATCGATTCCTGCGCGATCTGCAGCATCCACTAGGAACTCATCATCCTTGAGTTCAATAGAACGCAAAAGCAACCTTCCACGGAAGAAGCGGACTATAGCCATGATTCACCCATAGAGAAGGGTATCTTCAATCCATCCAATAGAAGAATTTGAATAAACTGATGCTCAACGGTCTTCCCAACGAGTCCAACGTCCTGTTTGTTTATTGAAATACAGTCCCGCTTTCTTCATCCATTTGTTAAATTTAGTAGCCCCTGCACCAGTAGCAAGAATGAATTCTTCTCTATGTTCTTGAGCTTGGATATATCCTTTATCTTCGATTTTCTGTTCAATCCAATCTTCAATACTCATTAATCCACCAGACAACTTACTCGCTTCAACCGCTGCTTCAACTTCTGCGAAAGATGCTCCTGTCTTCTTTAGATCTCTTTTAATTAAGTCATCAACACTCAGTGATTCAGACTTCTTAGGAGGTTGAATTACTTCTAATCTTGGCCCTCTCTGAGGATCGATTGTTAACCTATCACCATTTTCTAATTTATTTTCTACAACTTCTGCCATAGGTGCCCGGAACTCTTTCTCACAATCCCAACAAATCAAAACAAAGTCTGTCATATCTTCCATGACATTTCCTCCTCGAGGGTCCATTTCTTCTCCACAGTCTGGACATGCGTGCATACATAATATTGGAGCGATCTTGCGACGGAAATCAACTATATCTTGAGGAGTACCTGATAAGTCCAATAATTCATGATCTCTAGCGGCTTCAAGTCCTCTAGTCTCTAGTTGATCTCTGAGTTTAGTGCGCTGTTCATCTTTACCCTCTTCATCAAAAGTATTTTCTAATTTAACTATGAGTTCAACAGTCTTACCTAATCTATTCATTACTAATTTCTTTTCACGAAACTGCTCTACTCTAGCAATTCGTAACTGTTCTTTCTTCTCCAGAAGTTCTGAATGCAAATCTTTCTGTTCTCTCTTGAATCTCTGCTCTTCAATCTTGTCAACTTTCTTCACCCCACCGGTATCCGAAAGAACATCTGCAAGATATCTTTGCTTAGATGAAGAGCGAGGGCCTGATTTAACCGCGTCTAATACAGAGGTTGCTATTTCTTTCTTAAGACCATAATTATTAGTTAACGTCTCGACATCAAGATTTTTCAAATCGCCAACTTTAATTCCACCATCTGACAGGATTTGAGCAGTTTTTTCATCTATCCCACGGCGTAATAATGCGAGATAGGTGTCCTTCTTTGCCATATTAGTGCCCCCTTGCGCGAATGTATGTCCGCTGCGCAGTAGTCCCGCGGAACCATGCGTATAATATCAAGTCGCGGTCATAATTATCTTATTTATTCATTAAATGAAGATATTCTATTAGCAATTATTGCCCATTCTTCAGGTTCTAGCATGTCTGGTCTGTTTTCAAACCATTCATTAGAAAATGTATCTGGTGGATTTAACAATAAATCTTCCACAGCTGCCTTCCAACGTGATTTATGCCATCCTTTTATTCGACTAATTCTTCGAGGGACTTGAGATAATAATGTTCTAATTTTTTTCCGACGGCTTGAAAAACAATGTTGAGTTATTATCTTAAACATCTTACGAGAAATCTCTCCATTCTCCTGAGAACGATCTACTGGCACCAGAGATACAATTCTAGAATTAACACGAGGAGCAGGACTGAAAGCACCGCCAGGTACTTTTTTATCTAATTTAACGTCAAAATCGAGCCATAGGGATAAACCTAGAGGGCTTAGAGATCCATAATGTTCCATGGACATTCTTTCTGCAAATTCATCTTGGACAAGTAATACGATGACATTTAGAGGGTTTTTAAAATGATATTGTTGAATTTTATCTAAGACTGGGCTTGAAATTTGGTAAGGTAAATTTGCTACTATATGTGTCAAACCCAAAGGCCAATTTAGCCTAAGAGCGTCTCCAGAAATAATTTCTAGTTGGCCATTAGCATCTCCAAATACTCTATCTAAATGAAGAATCGCTTCCTCGTCAATTTCTATGCCAAAAACATAGGCTTCATTTCTCAAAAGATATAATGTCAATGAGCCGGGGCCTGGCCCTATCTCAAGAACTTTAGATTTCGAATTAATTGGGAACCCCTCTTCACTACAAATTTCAATAGAGCGAGAGATTATCTTCGTATCTAAAAGAAAATGTTGACCCAATGATTTGTCGGGAACAATATGGTCTCTAAGTAAATCGACAAGAAGTCGGGGAGTTAAATCATCCATATTAATTCCTAATTAATTAGACGTACGTATTAGATGATCAAGAATACTACGATTGTTTAGTGGATCTTCGATTTCTATAAGGTACCTCTCTGCTAGTAACTTGACTGAATCAATTTCACAAGCCTCGTCTACTTCTGAAAACTCCATCCATCCGGCCATTCCACGGGATTGTACCATTTTTTGCGCCTTAGACTTGCCTATCCCTGGAAGAAGTTGGAAAGCATGTACTTTCAAAGAAATATTATTAGCACGATTATAAAATCCAAGATGTAGTTCTGAGTTATCCCTTATGGCACCAACTAGTTCATTGAGAAGTTCATCTTCACTGGTTGTTGAAAGATCACGATATCGGAGTAGAGACATTGGCCCTAGTTTATTTTCGGATACTGCAACTTTTACGCCATTACTTACACCATCTTTGACTAATACTTTAGCACGAACCAAATATAGAGACGGTTCAGTTAGTGCATGTACTTCATGCCCAACAGGCCTTCTATCGGACATATCCAATATTCTCAAATGTGTTTCACCTGAAAAAGGAGATATTGGGCCATCTCCGGCCTCAGAAGGGGAACTCGCATGCATTACGCTCAACTACCTCAGACAGGTCTTTATTCAAGAATTAACTCATTGAAGAAACACACGAATTTCTATACTCAAAGTACGTGTTGACGAATGGTAGTAATGATATCTTCTACCTCTGAAGTATCCATTGCAATTCTTTTACTTGAAATTATAACTCTAACTCCTTTGACATTTAACGGAGTTAATTCTGCCAATTTAGAGCATATTTCAGGGTATTGAGATAGTTTTTCATTTTCAGATAGGGCATTGTATAGTGCAACGAAAACCTTAGCATCAGTTTTTGTTCCGCCACGATTAGTGGATGCTGCCCACTCTGCATGTTGAAGGGCCATGATTTGCTCATAGGAAAGATCTCCACGTCTTTCGCGTGCATCGGATAAAAGTTCACGTACAGTAGCAAAATCTACAAATTCTTTCTCACTCATTAAAATCATCCCTTAATTGGTTTAAGATGCTCCGGACGAGCAACTACGGTCTTTTTCATATTACCATCTTTGAAATTAACAACATAAGCTCGACCTTGCTTTCCTGCAATAGTACCTGTACGGCCTTGGAATCGACGGTGAGGCATGCCTTTGTGTTGCGCACCATCTAATACGATAGCAACTCTATCTCCTTCAGCATACGGGTACATTACTCTATTAATGAAAACTCGGCCTTTATCACGCTTACTTTTCTTAAGAATTGAACGTGTTCCTTGGCGTTGTCCATGCGTCCTTGTTACCATGATATCACCTTACAGACCATAGGTCTTGGAAGCGGTCGACCTGCCTCGTATTCTTAAGGACTCGGATTTGATAAATAACTCATTCATAGTGAATATCTTCAACATCTAGCCAAAGAACTGTGCATTCTTTGTCCCCTAACACGCTACGAACAGAGGGCACTGTTCGGCCTTCATCGGAGTGAACTAGTTCCTTGACATACGTTCCAGCCTCACATCTAACCGAAAATTGGATTTCATCTTCTTCAACAATAATATCAGAAAGTGAGACTACTTTTCTTTTCCTATTTTTCGCCGCTCGGCGGTGAGCGACACGCTTAGGAGTCTCTTGAGATAACTCTACACCTGAAAGCGACGAAATTGCTTCAATTGCTGTTTTCTCATCTGGTATGCCATCTACTTTGAATCGTATTGTATATGATTTCTCAGAACGACTTTCTTTGACTTTAACGACTTCTCGGCGATCTGACCATCTCAAACTATTAATTTCAACCTTATCTACTGCATTTTCATTTACTGCTTTCTGAATTTCTTCAAGATTAGCCAATCTAGTTCCTGGTTTTTTAATTTCAATAACAAAAGGGCGTCCCATTCCTAGGCATCTAACATCTATGTCTTCTCGGCCCATTCCATGGAAAGATGTATCTTCTGCACCTAAAGAAAGACGAATTGGCTCACCAATTAGATCTTGAACAGAATCTGGATACTGTAACCCCGTCTCATTACATGATTCACATCCTTGTGCACGTCCACGACAAGCACGGCATGGCCATCGAGTTTGAGGAAGATCTCGAATTAATTTACGATATCGCCCATACATGAACACAGGCCGGATATCTACCTCAACCATCAAAGTTAATCCATCTACTAAAATCATTAAATCTGGCCTTTCTTTAACATAAGTGACCCCATTAACTAAGTTTGAAAGTTTAGATTGTATTTGGCTGACGAATGAAGGTTTGAGAGGGGCAGAGCCAGGAGAGCCGTGTCTTGAGCGAATCCTATCTTCTTCTTCCACTAAATCCTTAGGTAGGTGAATGCCAAGTTGAATCGTTGAATGTTCTACTTCACCAATTTTATCAATAATTCTTACCACTATATTATCAATGTCATCAAATAAATTCTCACACATTGGGCAGAGGTCATTTTTGACAGATGATTCTAATTCAGAGTTTCTTTGATAAGCTTCTTTTCTTATTTCTTGCCCGCCTTCTTCTCCTTTTGATGCTGTGCGCCTTCCAGAAAGCCTCTGAACACAAAAATCACAACAACCGATACGAATGATATGTTCTATTCCTAGAGGTGCAGGGCACGGTGGTGCATCCCAGTTTATTGTTGCACCTTCAAACTCAAAATCATCGCCATCATACCAAACTTCCTCTTCTAAAGGATTAATTTCCAGATTTTCATCGACTTCTACCTCGGACTGACCATATCCTGCATCTGCATAAAGAGCCCAAGAATCCTCATCATCGGAATCGGCCTTATGATTATCTTCTTTCATCTTCATCACCTATCGAAAAACGGAGTTGACCCGTATATTCGATGTACCTGCGAATCAGAGGCTGCATTTCAGCACTTCGGATACTTAAATTACTGACTCAAAGATTTACCGAGTTCTTCACAAACCTTTCTCAAGTGAGAAAATGAATGTATTCCAGAGGAACAACCAGTAGGCCATTCAAATCTGAGACCATATCTCCCAACTAGCTCGACTTTCGGTTTTTCTAGCATTAATCGGGAAATTTCTTCTTCTAATTCAAGAATTTTCTGTTCATTCTCTTGCCTAGGCTTACACTTAGCACATTGACACCTAGATCTTATTGAGACATAACTCAATGTGAAAGATTGCCCGTCATCAAATCTCAGTACACAATCTTCATCACTGCGTTCCAAATCTGTGAGTATGTTTCCATCTCCCATAGTCGTCCGGAAGAGGTTTCATCCTTCAACATAAGGGACAGATAACTCTGCAAATTCAGCAATCGATAAACACCCCTTCATATTCTATGTATATTTCACAAGTGCATGGTATTGCTCAACGAGCCGAAAATTCTCGGACCGATTTCAATACCTCAAGCATACCAGATATGCGAAGATATCACTAAATCTGCATCGACTTCATTCTTGCGTTCATTCAAATCATTACCTTTGGAAAAACGATGTTCTGTGCATGCATTGTACGCTTTCTGTAGAAAGGTAGATGATATTGTCGACGGAGATTGGCTACCTAATTTATCCAACTTAAATGCTAAAGATTTGAGTTCTCTGAATGAAAGAGCAGAATACAGATCTATTGCTCTGGCGATAGAAAGAATGAGTGAACCAGTAAATGATGATAAAAGTCATTTTCAAAGAGTAAGAGCATTGTTATGGTTCAGAGATAATCTTGATTCTATAGAAAAAAATATGCC
>ERZ1046876.515-NODE-515-length-29670-cov-5.564309_pt1 | contig 29670 bp, 23 predicted proteins | sample MGYA00383094_ERZ1046876 | MGnify/ENA primary metagenome ERZ1046876 (study PRJEB29581, sample SAMEA5548364) | metagenome | biome: marine; feature: coastal; material: water | depth 50 m | study: Short-term variability in the microbial, nano- and picoplankton...
ACAATATTTTCGTGGTTTTAGAAGATTAGGTCAAGTATTATTTGCAAGTTTTTTTAGGTAGATATTAATCTTAACCTATTGATTTATAATAAAAAAAATAATAAGTAATAAATAATTTAACCCTCGTAGTTCAACGGATAGAACAAGAGTTTCCTAAACTCTAGATACAAGTTCGATTCTTGTCGAGGGTACCATTTTAGAATAAATAGTTAATTCTTTTTAGTAAAGTTATTTATTACTAAACAACCTTGCTCTTCCATACATGGCCAATCAGATTTAGGTCCACATGAATTTAAAGTAATATTACTTTTTTTTACACAATATTCTTCCCCATCAATTTCTTGATAGTCTTGACATTCTTTATTTAAAGTAAAATTTTCTACTGTCATTATTTTTTGTTGATTCGATGAAATTTCTTCTGCATATAGATTGTGGGAAAGAATTAGAAATATAAATAAAATAATTTTATTCATTTTGTTCGATATAAAATTTATAAATTATTTTATTACCAAAAAAGGAGTCATCACAGTCAGGGACTGTTAATACTTCTTTAGCAGCAGTTTGAGGAGCCATGCGAAGCTCAAATCTATGATTAAATAATCTATCATTATCTTTATCAAATAAAGAAAAATTTAATACTTTTGAATTTATATCAAACTTATTTTTGTTATAAATAAGCATAGTAAGAATTTTATATTTATCTTTATTGTTTGGAGGATTTGTTGCACTCTCACAAGTAATATTTTTAATTGCTATTCCTTCTTTATCTAATTCAGAATTTTTAGCAATTAATAAATTAGATTGAATTAGTAAGAGAGCAATTAATACTTTAGTGAAATTTTTCATACAACACTAGTAGGTATAGTTAATCTTTACCACCTGGTTCTGTTGTTGTAAGTATTGCTGTTACTGGATCAGCACCCATTTTTACTGCGTATCCAGTTCCGCTATCTACAGTCATATCAACACTGACAGCATCAGTTAATTTAAATTCTAATGTAAATTGCGATTGTTTAGTTACGTCTATTGGTGTGTTCAAATCAATAACCCAAAGCATTCGAGTGGCATTAGTACAAGCAGTCGCTGCAGTATTATCTGTTTGTAAAAGTTTTGCGCTTGCAACTCCATTTGACATTGTAATGCTGGTCATATCTTCCTCCCAGCTTGAACATGCATTACTAAATACATTAATAACTTCATAACTAAAACCTGGGTCTGCATCACTGGCACTGCCGCATTCAAGTACATTTGTACTAGGTGCATCATCTGTGGCAGTGGCATCATGACTATCTAAACCGTTATTAATAGTTTCATTAGTATAAGCAGTTACCTTATCTGCAATAGACCAACAAGTTTTACCGGTTCCAGTTAACCCTCTAAGTTCTTCCGAGAATGTCTCAGTATGCATAATTCCAAATCTATTTGACATAACAGCTACCATATAATTATAAGTATTTGCTGGAATATCGAATTCTCCTGTTGCTAATGAGCCGACATTAGGCATTCTTATAACGTGATCTATACCATCAGATGATTCAAGCATGTAGGAGCAAGAGGAGAAATCTAAGCTTGCTGGACTGTCTGTGCAAATACCCATTTTAAAGAATTTTATTTTGTATGCATCGGGTATTTCTGAACACTGATCACCAAGGCCATTTTCGGTATCAGTTGCCATTTGTGGTGGATCACCTGAGGCATCGTTATCAACAATAATAGCGCCTGCAGCATTTCTTGTGCAAGTTGCTTGAGCTGTATTAGCCATCAAAATTAACATAAAAAATAAAATTAAAAATGAAGTTAATCTGAATAACATATTGTTTAAAATCCTTTCACTAAGACAGTTGATGATTTTTTCTGTTTATAAATTAAATTTTCTCTTCTTACTTTTTTATAGCGTTGAGTTACCATACTATCCATTTTATATGCATAGGTTGTAAATAACGGTACTTTTTCATTTCTTCCTGCTGCAATTAAATCGTATTCAATTCTAAGAAAGTTGTCACTTTTTTCATCGGAAGAATATTGTCTGTGCCCAGCCTCAATTGCCAAACCTGGAATAACAGGCACGTCAGCTCTAAAAGAAAGATCATTACCAGTGGAATCTTTTACTGAAGATATTTCGGTTTGCCACCTAAAAGCTCTTGCATAAAAAGTAGCCCAGTTCATATAAGGTAAAGGAATACCAATTTCAATATCAGCTCCTCCTAAACCATGTTCATCCAAGCCATGGGCGCCTAATTGCCAACTAGTAGTGGACCAATATCTATTCATATTAATTTCACCTACAGTTGTTCTTGCTTCTAATCCTAGGCTGGCTCGACCATGTCGATATGGATATTCTTGATCATAAAAAGTATTTACACCAAGAAGAAGTTTATCTTCAGCAACTAGTCGACGGTAACCTAAACCTAAATTTAAGGTTGCTCTACCATCATCATAAAAAGCACTTATTTGAGTAAAAATTGTATTTTTTGTATCATCAGGATCAGAAAGTCCTTTAACGACAAGAACCCCTGCACCTTCAAGAGTATCAGGAGAATCAAGTTCTAATTCAAATACTTCAAAATATTTTTCGAAATAAGATCTTGTTATGCCAACTGCTTCATCTTTAATAGCATTTTTTATTTTATCAGCGTCAACAGAGTTTACTTGAAAAGAAATGAGAGTTAGTACAATAAAAAAGTATTTTTTAAACATTTAATACGCCGTAATTATCTTTCGGTCATTATATAATAAAATGTGATAATAAATAGTTTTCGGAGGTAGTGATTGATTGATAATGTTGTTTTTCTACAACATTTTAAAAAAAGTTAAATAAAATTAATTTTTTAGCATTTTTTCTCTAGAGTTAGGCGATTCTAAGCTAATTTTTCCAATCACACCATTTCGGTAGTCATTTATAAAAGAAATAGCAGCCTTGAGAAGATTATATTTTTTGCCTTTTATAATAAAATTTCTCGTTTTAGCAATATGCTCTAAAAATTCTTCATCACATGGTAGAGGTTTATTGAAACCATAATAATTTATTAATAATTCTGGATATTTCTCTTTTAGTGTATCGCTCAATATTAATGCAGTTTCAATTTCATCGTAGGCATTAATTCCAATTGAATGTGATGCTGCTAAAAATACACCATCTAATTCATTTTCAATTTTTGGCCACATCATTCCAGGCGTATCTGTAAGAATCATGCGGTTGTTTAAATCTATTCTTTGCTGTGTTTTTGTTACTGCAGGAATATTACCAACTTTAGCAATTTTTTTATTTTTCAGAGCATTGATAATGGTTGATTTTCCTACATTTGGCACCCCCATAATTAACATCCTAAGAGGTTTAACTGGTGTTCCTCTGTGGGCAGCTAATTTTTCGCAATGTAATAATATTTTCTTAACATCACTTATTTTTTTTGCTGATAAACTAATTGCGTTTGTTTTTGGTTGAGAATTAAAATAATCTATCCATTGCTTAGTAATTTTTGGATCTGCAAGATCTTCTTTATTAAGAACTTTTAGATGCGGCTTTTGTCTGGCTGATCTAATTGTTTTAATCATTGGGTTAATAGAGCTACCAGGGATTCGAGCATCTAGTACTTCAATTATTACGTCATTAAATTCCATAGCTTCTTCTGCTTTTTTCTTAGCCGACGTCATATGTCCTGGGTACCACTGAATACTCATTGAATCAATCCTAATAAAAAATTATATTTAATTTCTGTAATTATGACCTATTAAAGATTAAGGTAAACTATTAAGATGCAAATCCCTGATATTAATTTCCCTAATGATCTTCCCGTTAGCCAAAGAGTTGAAGACATTAAAAAACAGATTAGTAAAAATCAAGTAACGATTATTTGTGGAGAAACAGGGTCTGGAAAAACAACTCAATTACCTAAAATTTGTTTAGCATTAGGTAGAGGCCAAAAAAAATTAATTGGCCATACACAACCTCGAAGAATAGCTGCTCGATCAGTTGCCACTCGGATTTCTGAGGAGCTAAAAGCTAAAGTAGGAGGGTTAGTTGGTTTTAAAGTGAGGTTTGCAGACAAGGTATCTAGACTTTCTTCTATTAAGGTTATGACTGATGGTATTTTATTAGCTGAAACTCAAAATGATCCATTACTCAAACAATACGATACTTTAATTATTGATGAAGCTCATGAGCGAAGCTTAAATATTGATTTTTTATTAGGGTATATAAAAAATATTTTATTTAAACGACCCGATTTAAAAATTATTATTACAAGTGCCACAATTGATGTGGATAAGTTTTCATCTCATTTTAACGATGCTCCAATTATTCAAATCTCAGGTCGTACATTTCCCATTGAAATATCATATAGACCATTACAAAAAAGAACTGATGAAACTATAGAGGATTTAGAAGATGCAGTTTTATCTGCTATTTGCGAATTAGAAAAGCAAAAAGGGGATATTCTAGTTTTTCTACCTGGTGAGCGAGATATTCATGACATTAAAAGATTTTTAGTTGACCAGTTAGGAAGTCAATATGAGATTCTTCCTTTGTATTCTAGACTTGCAATAAAGGAACAGCAAAAAATATTCCAGACAGGGGTATTGAGACGCATTATTTTAACAACTAATATTGCAGAAACATCTTTAACTGTTCCTGGTATTAAGTTTGTGATTGATAGTGGTTTAGCAAGAATTATTCGTTACAGCCCAAGATTAAAGATAGAACAATTATTGGTTGAAAAAATTTCACAAGCTTCCGCTAATCAAAGGGCAGGAAGGTGTGGAAGAATAGCGCCTGGAATATGTATTAGACTTTACGAAGAAGATGACTTTCAAATGCGTTCTGAATTTACAGATCCAGAGATTATGAGAAGTTCTTTAGCTTCCGTTATTCTTAAAATGGCTTCATTAAACTTAGGACCTGTTGATCAATTTCCTTTTTTACAGCCTCCAGTTTATAAATTTATTCAAGATGGATATCAATTGTTAAATGAATTAGGAGCTGTTAATAATAAAAATGAAATTTTACCTCTTGGGAGACAGCTTGCTCAAATGCCCATTGATCTATCTTTGGGTCGAATTTTAATAGAGTCAAAAAAACAAAATTGTTTAAAAGAAATTTTAATAATTATAAGTGCATTAAGCATTTCTGATCCAAAAAATAGGCCGTTTGATAAAGCAGAAAAAGCAGATCAGGCTCATCTTTTATTTCATGATAAAGAATCTGGTTTTCTGAGTTTTATAAAATTATGGGCTCTTTTTAATAAGGAAGTAAAAAACCAAAAGAGCAAAGCTTTAAGAATTTTTTGCGAAAAATATTTTTTATCTTTTAACCGAATGAGAGAATGGCAGGAATTATATAAACAACTTTTGCAGATGGTAAAAGAATTAGATTATAAATTAAGTAATAAGGATGCAAATTATGAGCAAATTCATCTTTCACTTTTATCTGGATTATTAGGAAATATCGGCCTTAAAGATTTAGAAGGTTATGAGTATCTTGGTGCTCATAATATTAAATTTTTAATTGGCCCTCGATTATTTAGAGATAAAAACTTTAAGTGGATAATTGCCGCTGAAATAATTGATACAGGAAAATTATATGCTCAATGTATAGCAAAAATTGATGTTAAGTGGGTTGAGAAATTGTCATTACATTTAGTTGATTTTGAGTACAGTAATCCAAGATGGAATAAAAAATTAAGTAGAGTAGATGCTACTCAAAAAACATTACTTTATGGATTAATTATAAATCCTGGTAAGACAATTCATTATGGAGCAATTAATCCGTCAGAGTCTAGAGAGATTTTTATTAGGCAAGCTTTAGTCGAGACGGAATATGAAACTAATGCACCTTTTTGGAAGCATAATTTAGAATTAATTGATCAAATTGAGAAGTTAGAACATAAATCTCGACGTCAAGATATTTTGATAAACAAGGATATTCTTTATCAATTCTATGAAAAGAAAATTAGTGCAGATATTATGAATGGAGCAGGTTTTGAGTTTTGGAGAAAGAATATTGAACAAAAAGATCCTAAATATTTATTTTTAACCAAAGATTATTTAATGCAGAAAAGTGCTGATGATATAGATAATATTCAATATCCAGATAGTTTAGTTATAGAAAATATTCCTGTAATACTTAAATATCATTTTGAGCCAAATCACCCAAGTGATGGATTAACCGTTGCTTTTCCATTTTCTGTTTTAAGCCAAATGAAAAGAGAATCAATGGATTGGCTTGTTCCAGGAATGATTCGTGAGAAAGTCTCAGTATTAATTAAAGCTATGCCAAAACCATTACGAACTCAATTAGGGCCAGTACAGAAAGTAGTAACAGAATTTTTATTAGAAGCTGACCATAAAGTTAATTTTAATGAGGCATTAACTAGATTTATAAGGAACAAAACAAATACTTCTTTTCGAATTGAAAATGAATTAATTGATAGTTTGCCTCAGCATTTAAAAATTAATTATTCAATAGTTGATGATAAAGGTTATGAAATAGATTCTTCAAGAGACTTATTATATTTACAACGTACAAACAAGAATAAAATATCGGAAGTAATTGAAGAAGTAGCTTTTGATATTGAGAGAGAAAATTTAACGTATTGGCCAGATTTTGAAATTCCTGAGATTGTTGAAGGGAGTTGGAATGGAGAAAATATTAAAGGTTTTCCAGCGTTAATTGCCCAAGAAAATTTTGTAAATTTAAAGGTGTTGGATAACCCTGAAGAAGCTATAACTTGCCACTATGAAGGCGTAAAAACTTTAATTCAATTACAAATGAAAGACCGAATTAAGAATTTAAGAAAAAAACCACCACAATTTGATAGTTACGCATTACTTTTAAAAACTTATATTGAACCTGATTTATTGAAACTTAATTTATTCGATTTAATTATGAACGAATCTATGGCTTGGAATAAATCAATACCAAGAACTCAGAAATTATTTGAAGAATTAGTTATTTTTACAAAAAATAAAATAAGTAAAGTTACCCCTGAGCTTACTAATACTCTGATTGAGGTGGCTAATTCCTATCAAGAATTATTAAAACTATTAAATAAAAGTAAATCTTTACCAAAATCTTTTTTAGATGATATAGATGAGCAATTTGAAATCTTACTTCCACCTTATGAGCAACCTTTGTTTCTATTCGAACAATTTAAAAGTTACCCAAGGTATTTTTTGGCAATAAAAATTAGAATTGAAAAATACAATCAACGACAAATAAAAGATCAAGAGCTTTTTAAGGATATTGCTCGTATACAAAAAAAATGGATAGAAAAAGTAAGTGCTTTTGTAGATGCTGATTATGAAATCCCAAAAAGTTATATTGATTTTTATTGGACATTACAAGAATTAAGAGTTTCTTTATTTGCTCAAGAACTAAAAACACCTTACCCTATTTCTGTGAAAAGGATTGAAAAAAAATGGGTTGCACTGGTAGATTAAATAATGTCATTTTTTAAAAAAATTATTGGTAAGGTTTTTTTGGAAAATAGAGAAGTAACTAGTTCTAAATTTTCAGATATAGATGTTGAGGTTAGTGAGAAAGATGGCATTCTATCAATGCATATTGGATCAACTACTATTCAAAGCTCAATGCGAATTAATAAGCCTTTTCACTTAGAGCTTGATTATACTCGAGCTATGTCAATGGTTTTATTATTCTTAGAAAACCCTAAAGAAATTTTATTTATAGGACTTGGAGGAGGTACGATGCCTAAATTTTTCTATAAATTTTTTACTAAAGCAAAATTAACAGTTTTAGAAATTAATCTAAAAGTGATACAAATTGCTAAACATTTTTTTAAATTGCCAATATCAAAAAGATTTAATATTGTTCATGGTGACGGTATTTCTTATTTAAAAGAAACAGAGCGTAAATATGATTTATTACTTTCCGATGCATTTGAGGATTATGGGCTTCCAGATAAATTTTGCACTATTTCTTATTTCGAGTCTTGTAAAAATGCATTGTCAGAAAAAGGAATATTTGTAATTAATCTTTGGGGCTCGGATCCTAAAACACTTTTTTATATCGATCGTATAAATTTAGTTTTTGATCAACAAGTTCTTTATACTGAGTCTAATAAACCAGGCAATATAATTGTTTTTGCTTTTAAAAAAATAAATATTAAATATTCAATTAATAATCTAAAAAAAGAAATAAAATTATTAGAAAAAAATTATGGATTAAATTTAATGGTATATTTCACCCGGTTAGTTAAAAATAATAAGCAAGGAAGCCCGAATCAAATTTGCTTTCATTAGGAAATAAATTGAAATTTCATTATTTTGCATCATGTCCCAGAGGTTTAGAAACCATTCTTTCAGATGAATTATTATCCCTAGAAGCATCAAATATTAAAATTGTTGATGGTGGAGTTAAATTCGAATCTTCAATTGACATTATGTATAGAGCAAATCTTAGTAGTCGTATCGCAACTAGAATTCTTTATCGTGTTGCAAATGGAAATTATAAAACTGAAGAAGATTTATATAATTCAGCATTTACTGTTAAATGGTCAGATTTATTTGATGTGTCTTATGGAATTAAGGTTAGCACTACAGGGGTAAAATGCCCATTAAAAAGTCTTGATTTCATTACCTTAAGAATTAAAGATGCTGTTTGCGATCAATTTAGAAGTCAGGTTAATAGTCGACCAAATGTTGATATCAGAGATCCAGATATTAGAATTCATCTTTATTTAGAAAATAATTATTTTGATTTATATATAGATACATCAGGACAACCTTTGTATCAAAGAGGATTTAGAAAGTCGAGTGTTGAAGCTCCAATAAGAGAGAACTTAGCAGCGGGTATTTTAGTTTTGACTGGATGGAAACCTGGCATACCATTATTAGACCCAATGTGCGGCAGCGGAACATTTTTAATGGAAGCTGCAATGATCGCATTAAATAAAGCCCCAGGTTTAAATAGAAGTTTTGGTTTTGAGCTTTGGAAGGGTTTTAATTTAATTCTTTTTGAAAAAATAAAATCTGAATATCAGGCACAAATTAAGCCTTTAAATTTTTTATTTATTTATGGATCAGATAAAGATTTAAGAGCTATTAGAGTTGCTAAAAAAAATCTTCAAGAAGCTGGTTTGTCCAATGTGGTTGAATTAAGCTGTAGAACTTTTGATGATATTTCTCCTTCTTCAAAAGAGGGTATTTTGATTGCAAACCCACCATATGGGATTAGAATTGGAGAAGATGAGAATTTAGCTCAAGAATATCCATTATGGGCTTCAACTATGAAAAGAAAGCTTTCTGGCTGGCGAACTTATTTTTTAACTAGTGACTTAAGGATGCCAAAATTAATGAGGCTTTTACCAACAAAAAAGACACCATTATATAATGGCGCCTTAGATTGTAGATTATTTGAAATTAAAATAGTTAAAGGAAGTAATAGGATTAAATCACCTTAAAACTCCTAGCGCAGCATCGTAATTTGGCTCTTCAGTTATTTCTGGCGCTAATTCGGAATGGATAACTTTATTTGATTCATCAAGGACTAAAACTGCACGAGTTGTAAGACCTTGAAGTGAGGTATCTAATATTGCTACACCATAGTCATTTGAAAATTTTTCAATATTTCTAAAAGCTGACAGAGTCTCAATATTTTCTACCCCCTCAGCCCCACAAAATCTTTTTTGTGCAAAAGGTAGGTCAGCCGAAATACATAAAACAACAACGTTATCTAGATTAGCAGCTTCATCATTAAATCTTTTGACTGAAAGTGCACATGTAGGAGTATCAATACTCGGAAATATATTTAAAATCTTTCTTTTTGAACCAAAGCTAGCTAAATTAACATCCTCACGTTTATTATTTGCTAAACTAAAATCTTTAGCAGTTTCTCCTATTGCAGCAAATTCTCCTCCAATACTTACTGGATCACCTTTTAAAGTTACTTGACTCATACTTTCCTCCTTATTTTTAATAATTATTATAAAATAAATTATATTTCTATCTATTCTAACAAAGCTTCTAAGGTAAAATAATTTTTATGCAGGAATTAGATAAATCCCATTATATCCATCTTCGCTGTCATAGTGAATTTTCAATCACAGACGGCATAGTAAAAATTACTGATTATGTAAAAAAAGCTGTTAATAAAAAGATGCCAGCAATAGCTTTAACTGATCTAAGTAATCTGTTTGGAGCAGTTAAATTTTATAAGGCGGCATCTGAAGAAGGAATAAAACCTTTAATTGGTTGTGATCTTTGGCTTGAAAATGAAATTAATAGAGATGAGCCTTATCGAGTTTTAGCTCTTTGTAAAACTAAAGAAGGTTATACAAATTTATCTCAATTGCTTTCTAAAGCTTTTTTGGAAAATCAATATCGTGAACGTGCTGAGATAAAAAAATCTTGGTTACTAGATGAATTTAATAATGATTTGATAATTTTATCTGGTGCAACATCTGGCGATGTTGGCCAACTTATACTTCAGGATAAAATAGAGCAGGCGATAGAAGCTCTTAAGGACTGGAAGAAAGCTTTTAGTGATAGATTTTATTTAGAGCTACAACGGCATGGCGAAAATAAATTTAGAGAGCAGCAAGAGCGTTATATTAAACAAGCTATGCATTTTGCTGTTGAACATAAGATTTCTTTAGTAGCTACCCATCCTATTCAATTTATGAAGGAAGACGATTTTAGGGCGCATGAGTCTAAATCTTGTATATCTGAAGGTTATGTTTTAGGAGATAAAAGAAGACCAAAATTATTTACTTCACATCAGTATTTTAAAGATGAAATTGAAATGGGTACATTATTTTCAGATATACCATCAGCATTGTTAAATTCTGTAAAAATTGCTTATCGATGTAATTTTAGTTTTGATTTAGGAAAGAATTATTTACCAAATTTTCCAATACCAAATGATATTAAGATTGATGATTATTTATTAAGTGAAGCTCAAAATGGTTTAAAAAAAAGATTAGAAGCCACTTTTCCTAATAAATCTATTAAAGCACAAGAAAAAATAAAGTATGAAGAGCGTTTAAATTTTGAAGTGAACGTTATAAATCAAATGGGCTACGCTGGCTATTTTTTAATTGTTGCTGATTTTATTAATTGGGCGAAAAAAAATAAAATTCCAGTTGGTCCTGGAAGAGGCTCAGGAGCTGGTTCAGTTGTAGCATATAGCTTAGGAATTACCGATCTTGATCCTTTAGAATACAACCTTCTTTTTGAAAGATTCCTTAATCCAGATCGTGTTTCTATGCCTGATTTCGATATAGATTTTTGTATGGAAGGCAGGGATAAAGTTATTGATTATGTAAAACAAAAGTATGGTTCTGGATCTGTATCGCAAATAGCAACTTTTGGAACAATGGCAGCGAGAGCAGCTATTGGTGATGTTGGGAGAGTACTTCAACTTCCATTTAATTTTGTTCAAGAAATTGCAAAACTAATACCAAATGAGTTAGGTATTACATTAGAAAACGCTATAGAACAAGAACCTAGAATTAAAGAAAGAATATCAAAAGAAGAAGAGGTTAAAGAATTATTTGATTTAGCTATGCGGCTCGAAGGTTTAGTTAGAAATGTTAGTATGCACGCAGGAGGTGTTTTAATTGCACCTACTAAGATTTCAGCTTTTTCCCCAATTTATTGCCAACCAGATGGGGATGGATTAATTAGTCAATTTGATAAAGATGATGTTGAGTCTGTTGGGTTAGTAAAATTTGATTTTTTAGGCTTAAGGACGTTAACAATTATTGATATGGCTTTAAAAAATGCAAATCATATACTTACTAAAAATAATCTTCCTGTCTTTAATTTAGATCAAATCCCTATTAAAGATAAACCAACATTTGAGCTTCTTAAACAAGCGAATACTACAGCTGTATTTCAATTAGAATCAAGCGGAATGAAAGATATGCTTAAGCAAGCAAGGCCAGATTGCTTTGAGGATATTGTAGCATTAGTTGCATTGTATAGACCTGGACCTATGGACTTAATACCAGAATTTTGTCGAAGAAAACTCGGGTCCCAAAAGGTAACATATCCACATCCTGCAACAGAATCTATTTTAAAAGAAACCTATGGAATTGCAGTATATCAAGAGCAAGTAATGCAAATTGCGCAAACAGTTGCTGGTTATAGCCTTGGAAGCGCTGATCTTTTAAGAAGAGCTATGGGTAAAAAGAAAAAAGAAGAAATGGACGCCCAGCGAACAGATTTTATTAAAGGCGCTACTAAAAATAATTTAAATGAAAGGCAAGCTAACGCTCTTTTTGATTTATTAGAGAAATTTGCTGGCTACGGATTTAATAAATCTCATGCTGCAGCATATGCGAAAATAGCTTATCAAACCGCTTATTTAAAAGTTCATCATACATCATCTTTTTTAGCTGCATCTATGTCGGCTGATATGAATAATACAGATAATATTCATCTTTTATTTGATGATTGTAAAATTAATAATGTGGAATTATTACCACCAGATATTAATCAAAGTTTATATAAATTTATCCCATTAAATAAAAACCAAATTCTTTATGGATTCGGTGCTATAAAAGGTACAGGGGATTCATCAATTGATCTCATAATAGATGAAAGGAAGAATAATGGTCCTTACGAATCACTTTTTGATTTTACTTCTAGGCTTGACCTAAGAAAAGTTAATAGACGGGTAGTTGAATCATTAATTCGTTCAGGAGCATTTGATAAGATTGAGCCTAATAGAGCATCTTTATTGGCTAGTGTTAATTTGGCGATTAATATGGCAGATCAAAGTCAAAAAGAGGTAGGACAAAAAGGATTGTTTGGAGAATCTGATATTGAGGCTATAAAATTAGTTGATATGACCCCATGGGAAGAAAAAAATCAACTTTTAGAAGAAAAAACAGCTTTAGGTTTTTATTTTAGCGGACATCTTTTTTCATATTATAAAAAAATAATTAGGAGTTTTATTTCAACCAAATTAATTGATTTAAGACCCCGTCAAGAAAGTTATTTAATCGCTGGGATAGTTTCTTCTGTTAAATACAGAACAAATGCAAGAGGAAAAATTGCAATTGTTACCATTGATGATGGTGAAGGAAGTATTGATGTTGTTTTAGGAAATAATTTATTAACGCAGTCATATAGCTTAGTTAAAGAAGATGAGTTAATAATTATTGAAGGGCGAGTTAGTCATGATGAATTCACTGGTGGCAATCGCCTTAGCGCAATAAAGATTTACGATTTGATGACTTTTCAAAGTTTAAAAGCAAATTTATTAAAAATATCATTAAATGGTCAAGCAGATGCTTCAAAATTAAAGCAATTACTGAAACCTTATTGTGATTTAAATACTAGCCATAAAAAGTGCAAAGTTAAAGTTGAATATGAAAATAAGAAAGGTCGAGTTGAATTAATTTTGGGTTCTGAATGGGAAGTTTCCCTTCATGAAGATTTAATTATTGGACTTACTGAATCGTTTCATGATGACAATGTAAAAATACTTTATAATTGAGAACTTAGAATTGAGAACTTAGATTTAATCAAAAAAAATATGAAGTCTACCTATCTAGAATTTGAAAAACCTATAGAAAGTTTAGAAGCTAAAATTATTAGTTTAAAAAAAGCACATGATGAGCATCCATCTTTAGATATAGCAAAAGAATTAAAGCAGCTGGAGGAAAAAGCTGATGAATCTTTACATGAAATTTATAATAATTTAACGCCATGGCAAATTTCTCAAGTAGCAAGACACCCTCAAAGACCATATACGTTAGATTATATTTCTAATATATTTACTGATTTTCATGAACTTCATGGAGATCGTTCCTATTCTGATGACCCAGCAATAGTTGGAGGTTTAGCAACTTTTAACGGCCAATCAATTATGGTAATTGGTCATCAAAAAGGAAGAGATACAAAAGATAGGCAATATAGGAATTTTGGTATGCCTCGCCCAGAGGGTTATCGAAAAGCTTTACGTCTTTTTAAGCTTGCAGAAAAGTTTTCTATTCCAATTATTACATTTATTGATACTCCAGGAGCATATCCAGGAATAGGAGCAGAAGAAAGAGGTCAATCAGAAGCTATTGCAAGAAATCTATATGTTATGTCTGAATTAAAGACTCCAATTATTGGAGTTGTCATTGGAGAAGGCGGTTCTGGAGGCGCCCTTGCTTTAGGAGTAGTTGATTCATTATTAATGCTTCAATATTCAACTTATTCAGTTATCTCACCTGAGGGATGTGCTTCCATTCTATGGCAAAAATTAGAGATGGCTGAAGTTGCTGCAAAAAATTTAGGAATTACTGCGGATGTTTTAAAAAAATTAGGGTTAACTGATTATATTATTCCAGAGCCTATAGGTGGTGCTCATCGAAATGTAAAAGTAACAATAAAAAATGTAGAGCAAGCTTTAAAAAAAGAGTTAAGCAAATTTAAGAATGAATCAATCGATTCTCTTCTTAAAAATAGATACCTTCGACTTATGAATTTTGGCCGCACTAAAGAAGATTGAAAAATAAATCTGACGTTATTCTTTCTGAAGTTGTAAGTTCGTTCAATGACTTTTTTAAAGTTCAAAAAAAAACAGTGGATGTTACTATCGGTTTAAGTGGAGGGGTTGATTCTATGGTTCTTCTTAATGTTCTATATCAACTTAAAACAAAATTAAATTTAAAATTAAGTGCAATCCATGTTCATCATGGGTTAAGTAAAAATGCAGATAATTGGGGCCAGGTGTGTTTTGATGAATGTAAAAAGCTTGATGTAGATTTTTCCCAAAAAAAAATTAATATTGATAATTCAGAGGGAATAGGTATTGAAGCCTCAGCTAGGAAGGCAAGGTATCAAATATTACATCAATTATCTAATGAGTTTCTTGTGACAGCTCATCACCAAAATGATCAAGCAGAAACTTTAATGCTGCAATTACTAAGAGGAAGTGGTTTAAAAGGTCTAGCTTCAATGCCTTCATATGATGAGGAAAGACATCTTTGGAGGCCTTTTCTAAAACTATCAAGAGATGTAATTGAGGAATACGCAAAAAATAATAATATAAGATTTATTGAGGATGAGTCGAATAAAAATATAGAATTCGATAGAAATTTTTTACGTTTAGAAATATTCCCTAAGTTAATTAAACGCTTTCCACAAACAATCAAATCGCTTGGAAGATCTGCAGATCTTGTTGCTGAAGGACTTAATTTAAATAAAGCTATTGCAAAAGAAGACGCTAAGAATTATTTTTCAGAAGATTTTATTAAATTAAATACTAAAATTTTTAGTACTTTACCAAGAGATAGAGTCGTTAACTTAATTCGATGGTGGTTAGATAAAAATCAACAAAAAATGCCTAGCCAAAAAATCATGGATCAGATTTACACCCAAATCATCTCAGCAAAAAAAGATGCACAAATTAATATACACATTTCATCGGAAATGTCAGTTAGAGCATATAAGAATTTTCTATGGTTGGTTAAAATTAAAAAAGAGAAAAATAGTTATGATTTAATTTGGAAAGGTGAAGACATATTTGAGCTGCCTGGGTCTGGTAAGCTATTATTTAAGCCTTGTTTAGGTAAAGGTATTTCTTTAGAAAAAGTTGGATCTTCAATCTTAAGAATCCAAAACCGAAAGGGTGGTGAGCGATTTAAACCAAAAAGAAATCAGCCAACAAGGACTTTAAAATATTTGTTACAAGAAATGAATATGCCTCCATGGGAAAGGGAGTTTTTGCCAATCATATATTCTGAAGATATGTTAGTTGCAGTTCCTAATTATGGGGTTCATCATGAGTTTGTTACAGACAAAGATAAAATGGGCTTAATTATAGAATGGATAAATTATGAGTCTAAAATTTAGATTACTTATTTATATCAATTCACTACTTTTGGTTGCAGTTATTATTGGAATTTCAGCAATAATTACATCTGCACAAAAAAATGTAAGACAAGAAATATTATCAACTCAGTCCCTTGCTGTTTTTGCAATAGAAAATGGAATAGAAAGAAATCCTGAAATTTATCTTTTTCAAGAAGAAGGCCAGACATTAGGATTGGCAAACTTGAATGAATTACGTCATCTGAAGATACAATTTTTTGATATTAAAAATCAATTAAGAGATCAAACAAGTTCAAATTTATCGATGTTAGATTTAGCTCCTAAGTGGTTTATTTCTATTATGGAAGATTTTTCAACAGTACTTCCTGAAAAGAGAATTAACATTAACATAAGAGGTAAAAAATTTGGTTATATATTAATTAATCCAGAGCCTATGTATGAATATTCTGAAATATGGCAACAAATACAAAATGGTTTTTGGGTAATTTTACTTTTTTTTGGATTTGTAAATATTATGATATTTATTGTTTTTTATCACACACTAAAACCAATAAATTCTATTATTGATGGGTTTCAAAAATTAGAAGATGAGAATTATAAAGCAAAAATTAATAAAATAAATATCTTAGAACTAGATATCATTGGTCAAAATTTTAATAAAATGGTTAAAAAGTTAAAGGAGAGCAACGATAAAATTCACAAATTGAGCCAAGATCTAATTAATGTCCAAGAGCAAGAAAAAAAGGAATTAGCAAGAAATTTACATGACGAATTAGGGCAATCATTAACTGCAATTCAAGCTGAAGCTGCTTCAATTAAAAAGAATAAAAAGGAAGAATCTCGAATTCAAGCGTTAGATAGTATTATTAAAATTTCAAAGAATATGATGGTTTCAACTCGCGAGCTTATAAAAAAATTAAGTTTAGGTATTCTTGAAGAAATGGGGTTTGAAATTGCCATTACTGACTTGATTAATGATTGGTCAAGAAGACATCCAAAAGTATCAATAAATTATTCTTATGATAAAAACTTAGATGGATTAATACCGTCTGCATTTGAAGGACGTATTTATCGAATTATTCAAGAAGCACTTACAAACATCACTAAGCATTCGAACCCAAAAAATATTACTATAAATTTTCAGTTTAAAAAAAATAAGAATTTAATCGAAATTATAATTCTTAATGATGGAATTAAAACTAAACTAGATAAACAAAAGGGTTTTGGACTATCGGGAATGATAGAGCGAGTAAATCAAATGAATGGCACAATTAATTTTAAGAAAAAACATAATTTTGAAATTTGTATTATTTTGAAGGTTAGTAAATGATTAAGTTAGTTCTGGTTGATGATCATGATATCGTAAGAGTTGGACTCAAGAGACTTCTTGAGAATCAACAAGATATTAAAATCATAGGTGATTTTGGAGATGGTGAAACTGCCTATGAATTTATAAGAAAAAATGAAACTGATGTAATCGTCATGGACCTTTCCATGCCTGGAAAAGGAGGCATAGAGTCAACTCGACAAATAAAAAAACAATTTCCAAAAATAAATATTTTAATTTTATCGATGCATGATAATTCAACCATGGCAAAGAAAGTTATGGACGCAGGTGCGACAGGTTACATTTTAAAGAATGATATTGCAGATGATTTAATTAACGCTATTTATCGTGTTAGTAATTCAGAAATAATTTTTTCAAAATCAATTGAAAAATCCTTGGCATTTGAAAGTGAAAATATTTTAGGTAAATTAAATGATAAAGAGTTAGAAATATTGAAATCATTAGCAAAAGGTAAAGATCTGAAAAATATCGCTAGTGATATTAATATTAGTTATAAAACTGCAGCAAATTATCAAACATCAATAAAGCAAAAATTAAAATTAAAAACATCAATGGATTTATTTCAAATAGCAAAAGATAATAATTTAATTGAATAGTTTGATGTAATTACGAATTTTAGGAATATTTCCTGTTTTAATTATATTATTTTTGTGTAAAATCTACCGCTATATTTTTTAAAATGTTAAGTATTTATGAAGTTTATAATAAAGTTATTAAGTTTAGTTTTTGTAACAAATCTTCTTTTTGCAGAAGAAAAAATCAGTCTTGATTCTATTAATGTTTTTTCATCAACGCCTTTACCATCAATTGGCTTACCTAAAAACATGGTACCAGCCAATATTCAGACAATAAAAGGAAGTGAATTAAATTCTCAATCTGGGGTTACTATTGCTGATTATATGGTTAATAATCTTCAAGGAGTCACCGTTAATGAAGTAGGTGGTAATCCTTTTCAGTTAGAGCTTAATTTTCGTGGATATAATGCAACACCTATTGCTGGGAACCCTCAGGGGCTTTCAGTTTATGTAGACGGTATAAGGGCAAACCAACCATTTAGTAATACTGTTTTATGGGATTTGATACCAAATTTTGCTATAAATAACATGCAAGTGGTTGCGGGGTCGAATCCTGTTTATGGATTAAATACACTTGGGGGCTCAATGTCTATGCAAACAAAAAGTGGTCGAGATTTTAAGAAGAAAAATATTGATGTATCTTATGGTTCTTGGGCAAGGAGCAGTAGTCTAGTTGAAGCAGGTGGGATAGTTAGCGATAGTAACATGGATTATTATGTTGGTTATGAGCATTTTACTGAAAATGGATGGCGTAAATTCTCACCTTCTCATGTAAACCAGCTTTTTGGAAAAGTAGGTTTTGAGTCTGAAATGTCGCGATATGAATTAAGTTATACAGGAGCAAATAATATACTAATTGGTAATGGATTAACTCCTAAGGATCTTCTTGGAGCTGAGCGAGATGGTATTCATACACTTGAAGATGAAACTAAAAATGAATACGGTCAATTAGCTTTAAATATGTCACATTTTTTTGATGAAGAAACAATGCTAGCTGGAAATATTTATTATAAGCGTTCTGACCGATCAACATTTAATGGAGATTTAAACGATGAGTTTTGTGATGGAGATTCTTATGATGAAGATGAATGTACTGCGGCTCAACTGGCAATGTCTAAATCTGATGCTGAAAATTTAAATGAAGGTGTCATAAACAGGACTAATACATTACAAGATGCATATGGTTTAAATTTACAAACAACTTTTGATCAAGCTTTACTTGGTAGGCGTAATCAACTAATTGCAGGTTTTTCTGCTGAATATTCCCAAATTAAATTTTCGCAGAGCGAACATGAGCACTTAAAATTAGCAGCAAGTGGACATATTGGTGGAGCTCCGGATGATGACGGAGTTGAAGTGTCAACTGGCTTAACAGGGAAGACAAAGACTTACGGTGCATTTGTAACAAATACTCATTCTTATACTGATAAGCTCAATATTAGTACAGCAATTCGTTATAATCATGTTCAAGTGGACAATCGAGATACCTTTAATGCACCTGGTTCTGGCGCAAGTTTAACTGGTAAACATCATTTTGAAAGATTCAACCCTACAGTAGGACTTACTTACCAACCAAATGAAATTTTGACAACATACGCTTCTTATAGTGAGTCAAGTCGTGCGCCAACTAGTATTGAATTGGGTTGTGCGAATGAAGCACAGCCATGTAATCTTCCTACACAAATGGCAGATGATCCACCACTTAATCAGGTAGTTGCTAAAACTTTTGAAGGTGGTGTTAGTGGAAGGATGAGTGTTGACACTAATTGGAATATGTCTCTTTACCATGCAACAAATCATGATGATATTTTATTTGTATTTGCTAATGCATCAAATGGACTTGGTTATTTTACCAACGTAGATGAAACAACTCGTAAGGGTTTAGATGTTGGGGTATCAACAAGATTTGATAAGCTCGCATTAAATATTAATTATGGTTATGTCAGGGCGCAATACGGATCTGCTTTTACTTTAGCTAATGAGATAAATAGCTCTTCAGATGGTGATGCAATTCAAGTTAACAAGGGTGATTATCTTCCTACTATACCAAAACATCATTTAAAAATTAGAGCAGCTTATGAGCTTAAACCTCAATGGAATTTAGGGGCGACTTTGACTGGCTTTACTTCCTCATACATGATGGGTAATGAAAATCAGCAACATAACGATAGTGGAGGGTTACAAGGTGAGATTCCAGGTTATGTGATTGTTAATCTTGATTCTCAATATAATTTTCACCCAGGGTGGGATTTCCATGCTAAATTCATAAATATCTTCGATCAAGAGTATGAAACTGGAGGGCGATTAGCCGAAACACGGGTTCAAACCGATAGATCTTTTGATGACGAGAGAAATGTTGCCTCTGTAATACCAGGTGCGCCAAGAGCAGGTTGGATTGGAATTAGTAAGTCATTTTAATTTTTAAAACTATGAAGAAAAAAAATTTAGGCGGTTGGGTTTCAATCTTAGCAATACTTTTTGTATCGCTAATGCCTATAATTTCTCAAGCATTTGAAAAAAATCAATCTAATGATTATCAGTTAATCTGTTCCTCAAATGGACATAAATTAATTTTAATCAATGATAATAATGAAGCAAATGATAGTCCTAATAGCAATATAAGTCATTGTAATTATTGCTCTTCTTCAATAGATGACGAAGTAATATTTAATAAATTAAACAAAAACAAAAACCCTCTTTTACTTACAGATATTGAGTTAATTAATGCAAGTTCATCAACGAAAGATTATTTCTTTTTATTAGGTAATCCTCCACAAGCACCACCATCAATTTAGTTAAGTAAACTTCACCTTACTTTTTTTTAAAAGTAAATATTTTTGCGCACTAAAACTGGGTTGATGAATATGAAAAGCATCAAAAAAAATTTAAAAATATTAAAAGTTATAACATTTATCTTATTTTCATCTGTTATTCAGGCAGAGGATGAAATTCAAATTCTACCGATTAATGTAACAGGTTCAGCTATAAATGAACAAAGTTATATTTCTGGAGACTCGTTAGCTGATAAGCTTATTCGTTTTAATTCGATTAAGTCTAATAATACTGGGTCCTTACTTGATTATTTTACAGGGGTTAATAGTGCAAATAATGGAGGAGCGTCAAGTATGCCTGTAATTAGAGGCTTGGCTGATGATCGTATCAAAATAAAAGTAGATGGTATGGATTTGATATCTGCTTGTGCAAATCATATGAACTCTCCATTATCCTCAATTGATAGCGCAAACGTGGAAGCAATAAAAATATTTGCAGGATTAACACCAGTTAGTATGGGTGGAGATAGTATAGGGGGTTCGGTGGTAATTAATTCTGCTCAACCAGAATTTGCAAAAACAGGAGAAAGACTTCTAAGAAATAAAGTTTCTACATTTTATAGAACTAACAATAAAGCAAAAGGAATTAATATAAATACTAGTATCGCTTCGGATAAATTTTCATTTAATTACAACGGTAGTTATATCGATGCAGAAAATTTTAAAGCTGCTAAGCATTTTAAAAATTCAGGTGCTGCAGCATCAGGAAGAGAATTTATCAGTGGAGATGAAGTGGGATCATCTGCTTTTAAAGATGGTAATCATATGCTTACTTTTGCTACCCGAGAAAATAAACAAATTTTTAACCTTAAAGTAGGTTATCAAAATACGCCAGATCAAGGTTTCTCAAATCAACGTATGGACTCAACAAAAAATGAAATAATTAAAATAAATATGTTGTATCAAAATGATTACAACTGGGGAAAATTAGAAGCTAGAATTTTTAATGAAAAAACTCAACACTCCCATAATTTTGGACAGGATAAACAATTAGCTTATTCAATGAATGTTGTTGGAATGCCTATGAACGCTCAAGGGCATAATTTAGGATTTAATATGAAAGTTGATATTTTATTATCTCAAAAAGATTTATTAACAATTGGCTCTGAATTTCAAAGATATCGTTTAGACGATTGGTGGACTCATTCTGGAACTGGTCCAATGTCTCCCAATACGTTTCAAAATATTAATCACGGTGAGCGAGATAGGTTTGATGTTTATGCAGAATGGCTTAAATCATGGACGCCTAATTTAAATTCTTCAATAGGATTACGTTATGGCCATGTTAGAAGTAATTCTGGAAATGTTCATGGATATAATAATGATAATACAACCGGCTCAACAACACATAATCAACTAAAGAATTCAACAGCATTTAATAATTTAGATCGCTCAAAGAATGACCATAATATAGACCTATCTTTTTTAGGTGAATACGTTGTAAATAAAAGACAAAGTTATGAGGTGGGGTACGCAATGAAAACAAGAAGTCCTAACTTGTATGAAAGATACACTTGGTCTACTTGGATGATGGCGGCTAATATGAACAATACTTATGGTGATGGAAATGGGTATGTTGGAAATGTTAGCTTAAAACCTGAAACAGCTCACACATTAAGTTTTTCATCTGATTGGCATGATGAAACAAAAAAATACTGGTCATTTAAAGCCACTCCATATTTTACTTATGTAGATGATTATATAGATGCCGTTGCATGTAATGAAGTCGGTAAATCTTGTATGTCAAGAAGTGATGGATTCTCAACGCTTAGCTTAGATAATCAGACTGCAAGGATTTATGGCTTAGATATTTCAGGAAATAAATCCATAACAAATATTAAAGGCTATGGGAATCTCATTTTAAAAGGTTCATTTAGTTATAGTAGAGGAGAGAATACTGATGCAAATGATAATCTTTATAGAATAATGCCAGCAAATATTAAGTTAGCACTAGAGCAAAAGTATAATCAATGGACTAATCGCCTTGAGGGAAATGTAGTTAGTAATAAATCGAATTTATCACAAATAAGAAATGAGAAGAAGTCCCCAGGTTACGGATTAGTAAATTTATTTTCTACCTACGATTACAAAAAAGCTCAGTTAAGTTTTGGCATTACTAATTTGTTTGATAAATACTATATTGATCCTCTGGGTGGAAATTATGTAGGACAAGGTGCAACAATGATGACTGGAATATCAAATACTATTGGAGTACCAGGCATGGGGCGCTCATTTAATGTAGGACTGACTATCGATTTATAATTATAGTTATTGTCATGTTGCTATAATATGTATTAATAAATAAGAGAGTTTATATGCAAATTGGTACTCCATTAAGCGATTCAGCGACTCGAGTAATGCTCTTAGGTAGCGGCGAGTTAGGTAAAGAAGTTATTATTTCTCTCCAAAGGATAGGGGTCGAAGTAATTGCAGTAGATCGCTATAAAAATGCCCCTGGTCATCAAGTTGCTCATCGATCATATTCTATAGATATGACGAATGCAGAAGCCTTAGAATCTTTAATTAATTTAGAGAAACCTCATTACATTGTTCCAGAAATTGAAGCAATTAATACAGATCTTTTAGCTAAAATAGAAAAGAAAAATGATTTAATAATAGTGCCTAGCATTAAAGCGGTTCAGCTCACTATGAATAGGCAAGGAATTAGAAAATTAGCTTCAGAAGTATTAAATATACCTACATCACCTTATGCATTTGCTAAAAATTATAAAGAACTTAAATCTGTTATAGATTCAAAAATAGGACTTCCGTGCTTTATAAAACCAACTATGTCTTCTTCTGGAAAAGGCCAATCAAGAGTAGTTAAAGAAAATGAAATTAGTAAAGCTTGGGAGCATGCAGCTAAATCTGGCCGTGTAGATCAAGGCATAGTTATTGTTGAAGGGCAGGTTGATTTCGATTATGAAATTACTTTACTTACTGTAAGAGCAAAAAATAAAGATGGGGAAATTTCTACATATTTTTGTGAACCTATTGGTCATCGACAAGAAAATGGAGATTATGTAGAAAGCTGGCAACCTCAAGCTATGTCAGACAAGGCTTTAGTTAGATCAAAAGATATAGCTAAGAAAGTTACAGAAGCTTTAGGAGGTCTTGGAATTTTTGGTGTTGAGTTATTTATCAAGAAAGATAAGGTATGGTTTTCTGAGGTTAGTCCAAGACCTCACGATACCGGAATGGTAACAATGGCGACACAAAAACAATCAGAGTTTGAATTACATGCAAAAGCTATTCTAGGATTACCAGTAGATGTATCACTATCAAAATCAGGAGCGAGTGCAGTTATATATGGCGAATATGATGCTGATGTGATTATTTATGATGAAATAGAAAAAGCACTAGCTATCGATGGTGTTGATATAAGAATATTTGGTAAACCAGAATCTTTTAAAAAAAGAAGGATGGGCGTCATTTTATCCACAGGTAGGAATGTTGATGAAGCCAAATCAAAGGCAAATGAAGCCAAATCACTTCTTAGTGTAAAGCTTAAGTAATTTGGCGTCTCTTTAAGTAAATATTAACAATTTATGTGCTAAAATCCGCGCTGATTAATTTTTTTGGTACTCCATGTCTCGTAAATTAAGAAATATCGCCATTATTGCTCACGTCGATCATGGTAAAACTACCCTTGTTGATAAACTGCTTCAACAATCAGGAACATTTGCTGAACACCAACAAATAAATGACCGTGTAATGGACTCTAATGAGCTCGAGAAAGAACGCGGTATAACAATTTTAGCAAAAAATACTGCCGTTACTTATCATGAAAATCATATAAATATTGTCGATACGCCAGGCCATGCAGACTTTGGAGGAGAGGTTGAGCGAGTCCTAGGTATGGTGGATGGTGTAGTTCTTTTGGTGGATGCTGTTGAGGGGCCAATGCCTCAAACTAGATTTGTAACGAAAAAAGCTTTAGCGCTTGGTTTAAAACCAATAGTCTTAATAAATAAAATTGACAGACAGGGCTCTCGATGTGATTGGGTAATAAATCAGACATTTGATTTATTTGCAAACTTGGGGGCATCGGATGAACAATTAGATTTTCCTATAGTTTATGCTTCAGCAATAAATGGTTTTGCAAAGCTCAATGAAAATGAAGAATCTAAAGATATGACACCGCTTTTTGAGGTTATATTAAAGCATGTTAGTCCACCTAAAGGAGATTCTTTAGCTCCATTACAATTTCAAATTTCAGCACTTGATTATTCTTCATATACAGGACGAATGGGTATAGGAAGAATTCATAGTGGAATTTTAAAACCTGGGATGAATGTATCAATAATGTCTGGTGATAAAAAGATTCATCAGGGTCGAATAAATGAAGTTTTTGGATTCAAAGGACTTGATCGAATCTCGGTCAAAGAGGCGCAAGCTGGAGATATAATAATTGTTACAGGTATTGAGGATATTGGTATTGGTTTAACATTATCAGATATTGAAAATCCAATCGGGCTTCCTATTATTCCAGTCGACGAACCAACTTTAACTATGGATTTTATGGTTAATAGTTCTCCCTTAGCTGGCAAAGAAGGAAAATTTGTTACCAGTAGACAAATTAAAGATAGGCTTACTAAAGAGTTATTAGTAAATGTTGCACTTAAAGTTGAAGATACATCAGATGCAGATATTTTTAGAGTATCAGGAAGAGGGGAATTGCATTTAACTATTTTATTAGAAAATATGCGTAGAGAAGGTTTTGAAATTGCAGTTGGTAAACCTAGGGTTGTTTTTCGAGAAATAGATGGAAAAAGATGTGAACCTTATGAAAATTTAACTGTTGATATCGATGATGATAATCAAGGTGCTGTTATGGAAGAATTAGGAAGGCGTAAAGGCGAACTTACCAACATGGAATCTGATGGGTTGGGCAGAACTCGATTAGAATATCGAATTCCAGCAAGAGGTTTAATTGGATTTCAGGGCGAGTTCTTAACAATGACAAGAGGTACGGGTGTAATGTCTCACATTTTTGATAATTATGCGCCAGTCAAATCTGAAATTCCTGGACGACGTAATGGCGTTTTAATCTCTTCAGAAAAAGGAGAATCTGTCGCATATGCATTATGGAAATTACAGGATAGAGGAAGAATGTTTGTTTCACCTGGTGAGAAATTATATGAAGGAATGGTGATTGGAATTCATAGTCGAGACAATGATCTTATTGTTAACCCTATTAAAGGTAAGCAATTAACTAATGTAAGATCATCTGGTTCAGATGAAGCTGTTAGACTTGTTCCAGAGATACTAATGAGTCTAGAATATGCAGTTGAATTTATTGATGATGATGAGCTTGTAGAAATAACTCCTCAGTCATTAAGAATTAGAAAACGTCACCTCATTGAACACGAAAGAAAAAGAGCTGCGAAGACTGATTAAATTATTCTTAAGTATTGATGTAGTCTTCGTAATTACCAGTAAAGTCAATAATTTTATCAGATTTAATTTCTAAAATTCTAGTTGCAATAGAGCTTACAAATTCTCTATCATGACTTACAAAAAATAAAGTGCCTTTATATTTTTCAAGTGCAGTATTTAGAGATTCAATAGATTCCATATCCATATGGTTTGTTGGCTCATCTAGAAGTAAAATATTAGTCTGAGAGAGCATTAGTTTTCCAAATAGCATTCGACCTTGCTCACCTCCAGATAAAACATTAACTTTCTTTTTAAAGTCATCACCTGAAAATAATAATCTACCCAATGTGCTTCGAATAGTTTGATCATCATCTTTAGATTTTCCATATTGGCCCATCCAATCAAAAACAGAAGTATTTATTTCAAAATCTTCAGAATGATCTTGAGAAAAGTAAGATATTGTTGCTTTTTCAGCCCATTTAATTGATCCTTCATTAGGCTTAATTGTATTAGCAATAATTTTTAAAAGAGTTGATTTTCCAATACCATTTTCACCAATTATTGCTATTTTTTCACCTGCCTCAACCATAAAATTTACATTGCTAAATAGAGGCTTATCAAAACCATGACTTAATTTATTTACAATTAGGGCTTGTCTGTAAAGTTTATTTTTCTCATCATATTCAAATCTAATATATGGATATTGTCTGCTTGATGGTGTCATTTCTTCCACCTTGATTTTATCGATTAGTTTAGCTCTTGATGTAGCTTGTTTTGCTTTAGATGCATTAGCAGAAAATCTTCTAACAAATTCTTGTAATTCAGCAATTTGTGCTTTAGCTTTTTCATTTTCTTTAAGTTGTTGAGTTTTCGCAAGGGTGCTGGCTTCCATAAATTCATCATAATTTCCTGGGTAAACAGTTAATTTTCTATAATCCATATCTGCTGTATGGGTGCATACTTGATTTAGAAAATGTCGATCATGAGAAATAATAATCATTGTTGAATTACGACTATTAAGAATCATTTCAAGCCATCTTATAGTATTAATATCTAAATTATTAGTTGGTTCATCAAGTAAAAGTATTTCAGGATCAGCAAATAGAGCTTGTGCTAGGAGAACTCTTAATTTCAAACCTGGAGGAACTTCGCTCATAGACTTATTATGAAGTTCATTTGGTATTCCTACTCCATTTAGAAGCTCACCAGCACGAGATTCAGCTGTATAACCATCATATTCTGCATAAATTGTTTCTAATTCTGCAGCTTTAATATAATCTTCATCAGTTGCGTCTGGATTAGCATATAGTCTATTTTTTTCTTCATTTGCCTTCCACATTGCTTCATGACCCATCATGACGACATTATTTACAAGTAAATCTTCGTATGCGAATTGATCTTGTTTTAACCATGCAATGCGTTCTTTTTTATCTAATTCAATATTTCCACTTGTTGGATCTATTTCACCAGCTAAAATCTTCATAAATGTTGATTTTCCACAGCCATTAGCTCCAATTAAACCATATCGATTACCTTCACCGAATTTAATAGAAACATCTTCAAATAATGGTTTGGAACCATATTGCATAGTAATGCTATTGGTAATTAGCACAAATTTTCCTTAATTTCTTATATTAAAAATTGATTGGGATTTATTGACTGCAGTAGTATATATTAGTTACGGTTAAAATTTCATTTCCAGAAGCTTTATTCCAAATAATTTCATCATTTATTTGGCTTCCTAATAATAATTTTGCAAGAGGTGAGATGTAGCTTATTTTATTTAGTTTGATATTTGCCTCATCTTCACCAACAATTTCAAATTGATACCTCTTTTTATTAGACGATAAAGTTTCAACAGTTGCTGAAAATAGAGCTATATTTTTATTTTGATTTAATGGATTTACTAATATTGCAGATTTAAGTCTTGATGAAAAATATCTAATGTCTCTTTCAATACGCATTTTTTTTTGTTTAGAATTCGAGCTTTCATTTTTTGTAAAAGATTGTCTTTTTAAATCTAAAGTATCTAGTTTATTTTTTAATTGTTGGAGTCCATTTGGAGTCACATAATTTGTTTCTAGACTTATAGGGCGTTCAGGAATATCAATACCCGCGTGTTCTAAATCATTTTCTTTTATAAATGCTCTACTCATATTTATACCATATAAATCATATATTTATTTATATATATTAATGTATATTATAGATTAATGTTACTTAATTATAAATAGATTATTTAATATTTTTCCCTATAAATCTTTTATTATTAGCTGCTTCATTAATTAAAGTAACATCTTTAAATAATTTAGAAAATTTATCTATGCTGTTATCAAATATAGATAAATCAGTTATTACTATTCCATCTGGATTGAGTGTTTTTCTTACAAAATCTTCATATAAGCTTAGATCATATAAATAACCCCAGGATCTGAATGATAAAATTAGGTCATATTTTTTATGAAAATATTGATTGATTGATTTACTTTCAATAATATTAATATTGTCAGCGTTATTTGTAAGCATTAATTTTTTTAATATATCAACAGGTTTAATTTGAATGTCATTATTAAGGCTTTTAGTTTCTCCTGGGTTGTTTGTAACATGCTCTATTTTATCTAATTCTTCTACCTCTATTAAATCAAAAAATACCTTATGATTTAGAATTTGACTCAAAAGTAGGTCAAATAATCCTATTCCTGCACCAATATCTAGAACTGATCGTATTTCTGGTGAAATATGGCTATTTAGATTAGAAATATCGGTAATTATAAACGTATGAAAGTAATTTATAAGTGCAAGTTTATTTGTTTTTAATGATGAATTCAGTTGTGATTTAATATCTAATGCATCTTTTTGATATATATATTTGTAATTCCAAACCCAATCACAAGCACTTTCTTCAAAAAATATTTTGATTTGAGTTGGGCCAAAATTAACTGTAAAAAATTCTTCGTTAGAATTTTCAGCACTTTTCACCGATTCTATAAATTCTGGGCTCATTTTTTTACTTATTTTTAATTAAATCCTATCCTAGCAGTTTTTCACGCGCACTTAATAATAACGCCTTAAAATCTTGATAATTCTTAGCAATTGGAAATTGAGGAAATTCTTTTATTACGTTATCTGGAGGGCAGAAAAGTATTCCGCTATCTGCTTGTTGAAGCATGCCGGTATCGTTATATGAGTCACCTGCTGAAATAACTTTAAAATTCAATCCTTGTAGAGCCTTAACAGCTTTTGTTTTTTGATCTTCTTGTCTTAATTGGAAATCTGTTACTCTACCTTTTTCATCAATAATAAGTTGATGGCAAAATAGAGTAGGGAAGTCTAATTGTTTCATTAATGGTCCTGAGAACTCATAAAATGTATCTGATAGTATGATTACTTGAAATTCAGATTTGAGCCATGATAAAAATTCTTTTGCCCCTTCGAGAGGTTTAAGAGTTTTTATAACATCTTGAATATCATTTATTCTTAAATTATGATTTTCAAGAATTTGAAGACGCATTTTCATTAATTTACTATAATCCGGAATATCTCTGGTGGTTTTTTTAAGCTCATCAATACCAGTTTTTTCTGCAAATTTAATCCATATTTCAGGAAGCAATACTCCTTCAAGATCAAGACAGGCAATCATAAATATTTCCTTTATTTAGCATTAAATTAATTCTTATTTTATTAATATTTTAATTTAAGTATTTTATTTAAAATATTGATTATTTTCTTAAATATTAAATATTGATTTTTT